>Ga0114933_10000106_pt1 | contig 101435 bp, 103 predicted proteins | sample 4SBtaG_FD_89691 | JGI IMG/M metagenome (GOLD analysis project Ga0114933, IMG submission 89691) | Deep subsurface microbial communities from Kolumbo volcano to uncover new lineages of life (NeLLi) - 4SBTROV12_W25 metaG | ecosystem: Environmental > Aquatic > Marine > Volcanic | place: Kolumbo...
TGCCGTAACTTCTACAAGTCATTGTAGCAAAAACTTAGTTACTTAACACATATGAAGTGTTATGTTAAGGAGTTTCACAAATATGCGCAACACCCCTACACAAGATGAGCCTACGCCTATCTACAAGATATATTGCAAACTGAGTGAGCTCCCAAAACTTAACGATGAAATGGCCGCGTCCTTCAGAGTGTTAAGTAAGGCGGGGCTTATAGATAAGTCAAAACCTTTTGTAATAGATCCCAAACGACAGTAATATGATAATAAAGATGTTCAACATAGAAAGGCTGAAATGGGAATATTTCCTATGTGGGGGGGAAGACCGCCCAAAGCGCAAACTACCCGCTTCTATATCAATAATTGACATAAGCAAATGGAAAGAAATGACCCCAACCAGTAAATTTAGATTTAATTTCTCTACAAATTAATCTTATATCAAACCAGTTTCTTTACGTCAGCACCAACTGATACTCGATTTTCATAAACAACCAAAGGTCTCCTGATCAATCTCGGTTCTTTCAGCATCTCTTGTATTTTTTCTTGTTCAGACATGGTGTCAACATCTAAACCAATTTTCTTTACCGACGGACTACGTTTAGCAAATATGTAATCAATATCAGTATATTTTAGGAATTCCACAATTTCAGACTCCGATAAAGGGGCATCAAAAATATCTCTGTCAACGATGTCAAAATTATTTTGCAAAAGTAACTCTTTTGTCTTTTTGCATGTCGATCATTTATTCCAAGTGTAATAAATCATAATTGGGATCAATCCCTCCTTTAAAATTCAGATTTTAATTTATGTAAGAAATTCATAGCATCCATTGGGGTCATATTATTTACATCGATTCCAGCTATACGTTTTAATAGCTCTTCAGATGCCCAATTAAATGTTAACTGAGACCCTTTGGTATCGGTCTCTTTATTACTATTAAAAGTTTCCTGCCCTTCTAAAGATTCTAATAGTTCTGCAGCCCTGAGTAACACAGATTTAGGCATGCCCGCCAATTTAGCAACATGGATCCCATAGCTTTTATCAGAAGAGCCTTTCAAAATTCGTCTCAGAAAAATAATTTCACCATTCGTTTCAGAAACTGCAACATGATAATTCTGTATTCGCGGCAGAGATCCAGCCAGTTGACTTAATTCATGATAGTGGGTTGCAAATAACGTCTTACAGCTCAATAAGGGTGAGTTATGTATATATTCAATAACAGATTGTGCAATTGCAAGACCATCATAAGTACTGGTACCTCTTCCTATTTCATCCAGTATCAAAAGAGACCTATCGGTAGCTTGGTTTAATATCTCTGCTGTTTCAGACATTTCCACCATGAAAGTCGACTGACCAGTAGTCAAATCATCTTGTAGGCCGATTCTCGTAAAAATTCGATCGACTATCCCTATTTCAGCAAAATCAGCTGGAACAAAACTCCCTATCTGCGCCATAAGAACAATAATAGCTGTTTGGCGTATATATGTGCTCTTCCCAGCCATATTAGGACCTGTCAAAATAATTAAATTGCCGCATTCATCCGACAATAATAAATCATTCGCAATATAATTGTTGTCCCCAATTACCTGTTCTACTACGGGATGCCTACCGCCGGATATACTAATGTCTGAACTTTCAGTGATATTAGGCATAACATATTTATTACGAATCGCCATCCTTGCATACGAACAAATCACATCTAGTCTGGCAATCCCTTGGGAACTCGATAGCAAAGAAAAGTGAAATGCTGAGACCTGACTACATATTTGGGAAAACAACTGTTTTTCCAATGCTTCTATCTTATCAGAAGAGGTAAGAATTTCTAATTCATAATCCTTCAATTCTGCTGTAATGTATCGTTCTGCATTTGTAAGAGTTTGTTTACGAATGTACTCATCGGGCACCTTGTCTAAATTAGACTTACTAATTTCTATAAAATACCCAAATACTTGATTGAATCTGACACGTAAATTCTTTATTCCTGTCCGGTCTTTTTCTTTGGCTTCCAAATTCACTATCACATCTTTTGTATTGTTAGATATTTGACGGAGCTTATCGAGATCTTCAGAAAAACCTTCCTTAATTATATAACCGTCTCCTATTTTACCTTTCCAGTCCGAAACAATCGCAGAATCTATAAGGTTACTTATTTCAGTATTTATCCTAGACAAAGTGCAGACATCTCGAATATCGTTATAGCCAGATATATCTAAGCAATCCACTAGTTTATTAGATTCATTAACAGTGTTCTGCAAACTCAGTAAATCATTGGGGTTAGCTCTATTGAATTTAATCTTACCTGTAATACGTTCCAGATCAGATATATCTGCTAATGCGTTTTCAATTTGATCCAAGATAGTAATATTTTTCACTAAACAATCTACTGCCTTTAATCTTCTGATTATGCTTGTACTATCTATCAACGGCTGACCCAACCATTTCTTTAAGAGCCTACCTCCCATTGGGGTTTTAGTATAATTAAGTGTCTTAAATAAATTGGCTTGCGATTCAGAAGATTGATAATTATCAAAAATTTCTAAATTAATCCTTGTTTGTTGATCCAGTATCATGAACTCATCAGTTTTATACACAATTGGAGACTGAAGATGATCAAACATCATTTTATGAGTCCTATCCAAATAAAGTAGAAGCCCTAATACAGCCTCAGCCATAACCTGATTAACATCTGTATTATGGCTTAAATCGTCCAAACAGCCTTGTGATACAGCATCCTGCCGGCTTACCGACAGATCAAAATCTTGATCATTAATCACTGTAATCAAATTGTCTATTCCATTTTTAACACTATAGCCTTCCAGAGATTTAAGAAAAGCTGCATCTGATTCACAAACCAATATTTCAGATGCATCCAGCCGAACTAATTCTGTCTTACAGGCATTAACTCCTAGACAGGTCACCGCAAATTCTCCAGTTGAGATATCAACGTATGCCAATCCGATTTGATCTTGTCGTTTTCTAACACAAACTAAATAGTTATTTGATAATTGGTCGAGAAACTGATCTTCAAATACTGTTCCAGGAGTGACTACTCTGACTACTCCCCGGTCAACTAATCCTTTTGAGGCAGAGGGATCACTGAGTTGTTCACATATAGCGACCTTATGACCGTTCTTTACTAATTTACCTAGATATGAATCACACGCATGAATTGGTATCCCGGCAAGAGGAACTACAACACCTTTGCCAAGATTTTTTTTGGTTAACGTCAAGTCTAGTTCTTCAGATATAACCTTAGCGTCTTCATCAAAACATTCATAGAAATCTCCCATCCGAAAAAACAATATCGCATCCTCATACGACGTTTTGACGTTTAAGTACTGTTCCCTAATAGAAGTCACGACCACCTCGAATTCCCTTTAAGAATTTAATGCAACTCAATAAAGGTTATTATTCCTTCCAGAATCTCTCTTCTATGAAATTCCATCCATCAGCGACAACTTCTTCCTTAACAGACTCAATCATCCCAGGATGTCCACATGCGTATATAAATGTTTCCGTTTTAGGGAGATCTCTAGTAACTAGTTGATCCCTAACTATATTATTTACTCTCCCTGTCAATCCAGACCACTTATCATTGCGGGAATCGTCTGGCCTACTTACTGTTGGAACAAATTGGACAACACTCGGATGATGATCTGCTAGATCTTGTAGTTCTTGATCATATACTAATTCATCGTAGTAGCTTGCACCTAGTAAAACATAAAAAGTGCGTTCGGAGCCATCATTAGAATTTAGATGATTTCTAATCATACTCACATAGGGCGAAACTCCTGTTACTGTAGCAACCATCACATGATGCCTGTAATCAGGCTTTAAAGTAAAAATACCTTTAGCACGAGGTCTTATAGAAACTCTATCATCTATTGCTAATTCCCATATTTTAGGGGTTAATTCACCATCAGGAACCAATTCGACAAATATTTCCAAATGTTCTTCGTGCGGAGAAGACGCTATCGAATAAGCTCTTTCTACACCTTGGATTCCCAACGTACAGTACTGGCCTGGTTTGAACGTAAAACTAGTATCTATACACTGTAACTTAATGACCATTAGATCTTCGGTTACCTGATTCTTAGATATCAATCGGGCTTCAGGCATCGCCATTTACTTTACCCCCTCCTTATTTATACTAGCTGGGAGTATTCTTAATTTAGGTACATCTGCCATCTGATTAATCTTGTCGTTGTTTTGAAGGGCAACGGCCAGTTCACCAAATAAGCTAGTGTGAGCAATAACACCATCAGGCAACTCATTATTGATTCGAATGGTACCATTAGCGGCATATTCATTAGTGTGCAAGGTGACTTTATCACCATCTTCAATTTTCATTGTACCCGCAGACTCAGTATTTATTTCAAAAATATCTGGTCTCTCAATAATGTTATGATTATCAGTTTCAGAAATAGAGAATAATTCATTATCCATAAATAAGACTCTGCCTTGCACTAAGAAACATTCATCCTGCGAGGAATTTCCTGAAGAGTGATTAATATAAGCACTGAATTTAGGACGTTCAGAAAATAATCTTGGGCTACTATTTTGCTCCTCGTCTAAAGGCCATTGAACTCCTAGAGATTTGTAGGTAGTGTATAACTCTTGAGTAGGTTTCGGCATATCGTATCCTGATCTCAGTACTAACTGAACATTTTTATCAATCAAGTCATAGGAAATACCTTGATAACTCGGTACAGCAGACGCAATTTCATTCATCACAGATTCTTCGGAATCAAAGCTTAGCCCCTCTACTTTGAGTGTTTCTGAGATCTCACCTATCAGTTCAATTTCAGATATGGATTCATTGTTTTTAGATTCCATAGCTGGAACAATTTTCTGAATCCTTCGCTCCAGATTGGTGTAGGTTCCAGTCTTCTCCACAAATGTTAATCTAGGAAGAACAACATCGGCATATTCCGTTAGATCGCTAGGATAACATTCCAACGTTACTAGAAAATCTAAATCTTTCAATTTGTTTTTTAAGCCATTTATTGTGGGGTGACTTTCATTCAACAATTCACCTATTACTAACATACTTTTGGTAGTACCGTTCGCTATTGAACCCGCCAAATTACTGACCGATATCCCCGGATTCTCTGTGTCTGGAATGACTTTGCCATCAGGTAATCTCCCATGTAATGAACCCATATCTTGAGCTCCTTGTTCATTACCACCTTGTCTCATAGGGTAGATTCCTCCTCCCTTTTTACCCAATGAATCAGTAATCAAGCTTAAATTAACCAAATGTCCCACAATCTCATCAGATTGTTCGTCATTCACCGTATCTAAAGAATATATTATTGAGTTCTTATCAGACGTGCTTAACAAATTAGCTGCAGTTCTCAATACATCTTCACCGACTTGAGATTTTATGGATATTTCATGTAAATCTAATCCTGCCACAAGTTCCAATAATTCATCTGAATTATCTAGACGTTGTTCCAATTGTTGTTTCGATATTAATCCTTCATTTATCATCATTGTAATGATACCAAGCAATACTAAGTTCTCTGTCCCTGGATAAGGTCTAATCCACAAATCACTGTGTCTACTCAGCTCAATCTCTCTGGAATCCAAAACTATTATTTTTGCACCTGATTTCCTAGCTTTCTTGATTGGCAATGAAACCAAAGTATGCTCTTCTGTAATATTGGAATTAAAAACTAAGCACGTATCTGAATCTGCAAGATCCCAAATCGAACCAGTAGCAGCTCCAGTTCCTAACATTTGCTGCATTGCTTCAGTTAATTTTGGTTTGATATTGGTAGATTGATCAATATTATTGGTTGCCATGTAGGAACGAACTAGTTTTTGCCATAAATACAATTCTTCGTTAGTACTATCACTTGCAGTCAACAATGAGAACTCAGATTTGGCACCAGTGGACCATTTCTCACAAATATATGAAATTGCTTCTTCCCAAGACACATTCTCGAGTTGACCATTCTTTCTAATTTGAGGATGTCTAATTCTAGAGGTGGAATTTAGATGACCAAGCCCGAATTTACTGCGATAACATCCCTGACCATGGTTCACAGGAGAATCTAATTCAGGTACCACACGTATCATTCGACCAAAATCATTCAATTCTAAATTGAGTTGGCATCCTACAGGACATTGAGTACATATAGTCTTCTTTATCTCTCTAGGTTTCTCCCATTTATTTTCTTTCTCTACTAAAGCTCCCACCGGGCACACGTCCAAACAGGCTCCACAGAATTCACATCCTGACTCAAGCAAGGAACTCCCAAATGAAGTACCGACTAGAGCCTTACCTCCTCGGTCTACAAATGCAATCGCAGAGTCTCCACGTACTTCCTCACAAACTCTCACACAACGCCCACAGGTAATACATAAATTGTAATCCCTGTCATAAAACGGGTCTTTGAGATCAAGGGGCAAAGATTTATAGTTATAATCCAAATGAGATTCTAATTCCATCCCGAGGTATCTAACAGTATCCTTAAATTCACACCGTTCGTTCTTGGGACACGTTATGCATCTGTCATTTACATCTACATGTCGCAGACATACGTCACTTGGTCCGCATATATCTATACGATGACAAGTAAGACATCCATTCGGATGTTCAGCAATCATCATACCGATTATAGATTTTCTTAACTCATTAACTTCTGGGACATTGCTATTAATTACCATACCTTCTTGTACAGGCAAGGTACATGATGCAGGCATACCTCTACCATCAACAACTGATACCACACAAGTCCTACAGGCTCCGAAAGGTTTCATACCTGGGTGATAGCATAAGTACGGGATGTATATACCTGCATCTATAGCGGCTTCTAACACCATTTTACCTGGTTCAGTTTGAACTTCTTGACCGTCAATATGGATGGTTATTTTATCTTCCATAAATAGCTACACTATCTCCTAGTTCTTGTTGGGGAAAATCTTTTATTATTACAAACTTTAGTGAGGCAAGTATGCCCAATAATATGCTGATTGAATTCCTCAGGAAAGTATTTTATTGCGGACGCCACGGGATTAAAGCCTAACTGTCCATGTCCACATAATGATCCAGCTTGCATATTTTCCCCAATATTACGCATTAAATCTAGATCTTCATCAGTGCCCTGCAAATCACATATTCTTTCTAGTACTTCTAACAGATGACTCATGCCCATCCGGCATGGAAAGCATTTACCACAAGATTCATATTGACAAAATGCAATCAGAGAGCGTGTAAGATCAACTATACATGTCCTATCATCAGCAGCGATTATACCGCCTGAACCTAATATAGCTCCTGCATTTCTAAATGTTTCATAATCCAACACTAGATCTATATTTTCTGAATTTAAAACTCCACCCAAAGGGCCTCCTGTCTGAACAAGTTTCAAATTTCTATCTTCAGGTACTCCACCCGCAATCTCATACAATACATCTTTCAAGTTCAAGCCCATTGGAACCTCGATCATTCCTGTGAACTTTAGTGACCCTGACAAGCATAATATAGCAGTGCCTTTGCTTTGCTCATACCCAATGTCTGAAAACCATTGTCCACCATTGCGAATAATCTCAGGCACGTAAGATAGACTCTTAACATTATTAATATTAGTAGGTTTGCCAAAAACTCCTACTTGAGCAGGAAATGGAGGTCTATAGCGAGGCATTGACCTTTTCCCTTCTATAGCTTCCATCAAAGCTGTTTCCTCGCCTGCCACATATGAATCGCCTGTTAAAGCTACTTCCATATTAAAAGAAAAATTCGACCCTAAAATGTTATCTCCAAGCAGCCCTTTTTCATATGCTTGTTTGATAGCATTTTTAGTCCGTTCAATTGGGCCATCGTGACCATGACGGATGAATATATATCCATAATTAGACTTTGTCGCATATCCAGCTAGTATGACACCTTCTACAACAGTATGAGGGTCACTCTCTAGTATTCCTTTATCGTTAAATGCTCCAGGATCTCCTTCTTCACAGTTACATAATATATATTTATCAGGAGCATCATTGGAAGCTAAGAAACTCCATTTTATTCCTGTCGAGAAGGCTGCTCCACCTCTTCCTCTCAATCCTGAATCTTTAACTTCATTGAGCACTGCTTCTGAATCCATTTCTGAGAGCGCTTTGTTGAGAGCTTGATACCCACCATTAGCAATGTATTGATTAATGTCATATGGATCAATATTGCCTGCATTCCTCAATGCAATTCGCTGTTCCTTCGCCTTCATTGGATGCGATTCCAATCGATTCACATCACTTAGTTCATCACCTCCAGAATACAAAAAGGCTAAATCAGAATTGATATTAGAATCTTTGATATGAGAGGTGATAATTTGTTCTAGGTCATCCTCAGATACATTTCTATAAAATACTCTGCTTTGGCCTGGTAACTGTATGTCCAGTAATGGTTCAGCAAAACAGAGCCCTAGACAACCAACTTCACTGACATTTGCATCTATTTTCAAAGCATCAAGTATATTTTGTATCCTTGGGAGTAAATTTTTACTTCCAGCTGCCTCACCGCATAAAGCTGTACCTATTCGTATCCAAGGCTTGGAGCCGGAATTCAAATCTTCCCAGCGCTGTTTTGCAACAGACTCTAGTACTTCAAACGTATTAGTTTCAGTAACCAAATCCTTTACCATACCATCCTAGTTGGATTTCTCTATAGCATCTTTCAAGGAGTTCTTAGTAACACGTCCTATCAAATGGTGATTCACAGATATCACTGGAGCTTGAGCACACGCGCCTAAACATGTGTTGAAATCCAACTCAATCGAACCATCAGAGGTTTTGCCTTCTGATTGTAAGCCCAGGAGATTGAGTGCTTCGTCAAAAATGCCCATAGCCCCAGCTATATGACACGTAGGCCCCCAACAGATTTCAACAGTACATTCTGAGCGAGGTTCAAATTTGAAGTTTGGATAAAATGAAGCAACGGCCCATACATCATTTACGGTCGTGCCAGGAACTTCAGATGCAACCACCTCCATAGACTGTTTTGGTATGTATCCCATAGCATCCTGTATAGCTAGTAAAGATGACAGTACAGTTTTTGTGGGTTGTTCCTGATTACGAACGGCTTCTACAATAGCCGTCGTTAACACATCCATCGAGTTCCCTCTTCTAATTCAAGCGTCTGTCCATACTAACACACGCCTTGTTTGCCATTCAACCAAACTATGACTCGACTACTTGGTAATCAAAGCCCTCTAAGCACTCCCTCCATTCCACACAATGAATGTATAACAGCACAGTCCTTTACGTCTTGATGCCATGATTCTCTGTCCAGTAACACAGGTGTTATTCCAGCTCTCAACGCTCCTTGAACATCGGAAAAATATTGATCTCCTACATGTAAACAATCTGAAGCTTTGACCCCATATTCTTTAAGAGCCCATTCAAAGATCCGAGGATCCGGCTTCTCAAACCCTACTTCCTCAGAATTAACACAAAAATCCACGTACTCAGACAAATCAAGCTTCTGAAGCAAATCAGACATATCTTGCCTTAAATTAGTGATAATACCTATGTCCAAACCTTGGTTCTTAAGGAATTTGAGGCACTCTACCGTGTCATTAAATGGAACAAATTCTTTCGGGATCTTTATAGCTTCTTTCCAGATATTAGACGCCAAAGCGCCTGATACATTTAGTCCGGCATGATACAAAATAATACGTTCATATTCCGTGAAAAACTTGCTACGCTCAGAAGAATCCCGTAATCCTAACGGTGATCGATCGTTCTCTTCATTAAAGTACACATCTCCGAATTTGTAACCAATTGATAATTTATCTTCGTGAACATCAAATCCAAATTTAGAGCAAGCTTCTTTTTGAATAGATTCCAAAGGAGGCCAAAATTTAACCAATGTATTGTAAAAATCGAAAAATACTACCTTAATTCCCATAAATGATATATATATTATTCAAGTATTAGTGTCAATCCATTAGCACACGTTGAAATATTGATGCAGAATTGGGTATCCTAACACCATAATCTTTTGACAGGACTTGTTATGAAAATTGCGATAGGTGCGGACCATAATGGATTTGAGCTTAAAAACAATGTTTTAATACCATGGCTAAAATCCCAAGGTCACCAAGTGATAGATTCTGGCGCTTACGACCACAATAGTGAAGATGATTACCCTGATTTTGCCAATAATGTTGCAATGGCAATTTCCTCTAATAAAGCTGAAAAAGGGATAATCATATGTGGAAGCGGAGTAGGAGCAAGTATCACAGCAAACAAAGTTAAAGGAATCAGAGCTGCTATATGTCATGACACATATAGTGCTAAGCAAGGTGTTGAACATGACGATATGAACATTGTTTGCATAGGGTCCAAAATTATTGGTGAGCAAATGATTCATGACATATTAGAATTATTCATAAACGCATCCTTTTCAGATCACGAAGAAAGGTTTGTTAGAAGATTAAACAAAGTGCTTGACATAGAAGCACAAAACTCCTAAAAAATATCTATAATATCGGAGCTGTAATGTTTGTTAAAAGAGACCTAATCGACTTCGTTGAAACCAGAAATGGGAATATGTATTTCGAGAAAGCCGGAACAGGGTTTCCTGTGGTACTTCTGCATCCATTGGGAATGTCGACTTGGGTATGGAAAGATATCGTAGGAGAACTTAGTAACTCATACACCACTTATGCTTTTGACATGCTTGGACACGGTAAATCTGACAAACCTCATGCCCAATTCTCCATTCCGGACTATGCTGAAGCTCTTGATGATGCGTGCCAAATTTTAAACATACACAGAGCACATTATGTTGGAAATTCAGTTGGTGCCTGCCTAGCTTCTGAAATGGCCGCTCGATACCCTGATAGAATTGACAAGCTGATCTTGGTAGGATGCCCAGTATATAGTCCTACTGAAGCATCAGTCCGAATCCAAGCCTCTCAAAATGACTTTACCGAAGACGGGTTACCTATTCCAAGAACCATTAAGGACCTAAAAGACCGAACCACATTCGCAAATCCAACCCAAGAATTGTTAGACCTAGTAAACTTTTCACGGACGGAAGCAGGATCGTGGGTAAAGCACCTTTCTAATAGTCTTAATAATTATGATTTACTAGCTCGCCTTCCACTAATAAAAGCGAGTAAAACTCTAGTCTTGTATGGAGAAGAAGATCGTCTTATATCTGGAGCCCCCATATTAAAGAACAATATCATACGTTCATCTATAACAACCATGAATAAAGTAGCCCATGTACCTCAAATAGAAGCTCCTTCTTTATTCACAAGCATATTAGAGGATTTTCTATCTTAGCCTAAATGATTCAGTCTGCCGCTATGGTTCTAGATTTAGATTTTTGTTTGAAATATGGAATAACATATTTATCAAACAATCTAAGAGTTTCCATAACTTCTTCATGACTTATTGGGCCCACCTGGAATAATGGCATTATTTCATCTATCCCCAATTCTTCGTACTTTTCTAAATAACGTATGCAGTCATCCGGATCCCCCATACAAAATCTATCGCCTTCATCCAAAAGATCCATCGACGTGACTTCGTCTTTCCTGGCAGTATCTATCTTTGTAGCCCGATCATAATGCCATTTATAATCATCAGGTACATCTTCTGGGGAGTAGCCCTCCCAGACTTTAGAATCTCTTACTTTTTGTTGGTATCTATACCAATCAATTAATTCTGCACTCCGTTCTCTGGCTTTATCTCTATTTTCAGAACAATATGCAACTGTACTTCCTGATATTTTATTGGTTATCAATTTGCCAACTGGTTCTGCTGCTGCAATAGAATTTCTGTATATTTCTATAAGCTTTTGCGTCCTATCTATCCCAATACTAGTTTGGGTTAAACATCCCAATCCCTGTTTACCAGCTTTTTCGAATGTATGTTCTTGAGAACACGCCTGCCATATAGGGGGATGAGGAGTCTGTATTGGTTTTGGAACCACCTCTCGTTCAGCAATATTGAAATATTCTCCTTGATAGGAAAAAACCTCATCTGTCCAAGCCTTGGGTAGTATTTCCAAACTCTCTTCAACTATATTAGTGGCATCTTTCAAATCCCGATCAAACGGTATCATTTGATAAGGATACCCAGAACGACCTATACCTACATCAACCCTACCTTTACTTAAGATATCTAAAGTGGACATCCTAACCGCTGTGTGAAGAGGATGGTGTAATGGAGGCAGTACGGCTGCTATGCCTAATCTGATATTCTCGGTTCTTTGGCTGATAGCAGCCAAAGCCAAATCAGGGGCACTTGCATGGGACCATTCAGACCTGAAATGGTGCTCAACAAACCACACTGTACTCATCCCAATTTCATCAGCATACGAAACTTGTTCTAACATCTGATTATATTTTTCAGATTCACTGCCAGCGTTCCATGGTTTAGGAACCTGTATTTGATAAAAAAGCCCTATATCCATAAATCCTCCGATTAAATAATTAGTTATCTTACTCGTACGTATTTGTCTACCGATTTCTCTGCTGTTAGTCCCAAATATATATCACCTTTCTGATCTACCCATGAACCGTGCGCCGATCTACAGGGCCATCGTGATAAAACATCACCGGACTTGGATAAAATACTAAATTGTGGCGGCTTATCTTCTTCCGGTCTCTCACTTATATAAAATAATCCATCTGAATCACAAGAAATATCCAATGGTCGCTGCATATCCGTCCACATTCCCAAGTGATCACCATCAGGAGAAAAAATTTGTATCCTGCTGTTTTCACGATCGCATAGATATATATTTCCATCTTGACCAATAATCAAACTGTGTGGCAAATGAAATTCAAAGGGTTCCACTTTCCCAGGCTTACCCCATGACTTAACCAATTCGCCATCAGATGTAAAACGATGTATCCGTGCGTTCCCATACCCATCAGCAATATAGAAATCACCATTAGGATGTGGAACCATTTCTGTAGGTAAATTAAACGGTCCCGCTGCTCTGCTTAGCAACTCACCTGGAATTTCACAACCCGTATCAGATGATACCCCGTGCTCTCCTATTATCTGCAAAGGCTTACCATCTAACGTAAATCTCAATGCTACCTGACCTTCTCTATCAGTTATATACACAATATCATCCTCAATGTATAAACCATGAGGGCTAACAAAAATACCATTTCCCCAAGAGTTCAAAAATGTACCTGTTTCGTCAAATACCAAAACAGGAGGGTCTTTTCTCTGGAACACATAAACATTATTGTTTGAATCTGTTGCTACAGCGCTCACTGTTCCCAAAGCCTCATTATTTGGTAAAACAGCCCAGTCTGGATAATACTCGAATTTGTAATCGCCTTGTCCTACTAATTCATTAGCCATTGCTTATCTCCTTCTTCTCTTATCTATACCCTTCGTATAGTGATTTTACTGTAGTAACAACCCGAGGAACGTTAGGGACATATTGGTCTTCCAACACCCTGCTATAAGGTACAGGGGTATGCGGAGCAGTGACTTTCGTTGGAGGAGCATCCAGATAATCGAATGCTTCTTCGGCAACTCTAGCACATATATCTGATGCTATGCTGCATACCGGTGTATCTTCGTCTACAACAACCAGAGCATGTGTCTTCTTAACCGAATCAATTATGTGGTCATAATCGATTGGTGACACGCTTAAAAGATCAATCACTTCTGCGTCTATTCCCAACTTATCGAGCTCGGCAGCAGCGTCCATGCATACCCAAGTCATTTTAGATATCCCCACCAGAGTTATTCCAGAGCCAGACTTGAGAGTTCTTGCCTTTCCAAGAGGTAACACATAAGTCTCTTCAGGTACGATAGAAGGCTGTGTATATAAGCCTTTGTGCTCAAAATAGATAACGGGATCATTATCTCTGATTGCAGCGGTTAGTAATCCTTTCGCTGTGTATGCGTCCGATGGGACTACTCCTTTTAAGCCGGGCATATGGCTAAATAATGAATAGAAAGATTCTGAATGTTGAGCAGCACTGCCAAATCCTGCTCCTATTCGAGTGAGCATTGTGAACGGAACTTCCACCTGACCTCCAAACATATATCTCATCTTCGCCGCATTATTTATTAGCTGGTCCCAACACACTCCCATAAAATCCACAAACATCAATTCAGCTATAACTCTCAAACCAGTAGACGAAGCTCCTATAGCAGCGCCCATAAATCCTGCTTCTGAGAGCGGAGTATCTAATACACGCTCGTTGCCAAATTCTTGGATCAATCCAACAGTGGTCCTAAATGGTCCTCCCCAAGCATCTTGTATTCCTAAGTGTTCCCTACCCGCACCTCCAGCTATCTCTTCGCCCATTATGATGACATTATCATCTAACCTCATCTCTTGCTTTAAGGCCTCATTAATAGCCTCTCTATATAACAACTCTCTCCCAACAGAGGGTATCATTTCTACCATGATTAACTCCTTAAATATTGTTCATATTGACATATTAGTGCCACGTTTCATCATTGAGATAGGATAATCACTGTAGACATCCACATATAAGTCTGACACTTCTGGCATAGGACTACTGTCTGCAAATTCAACCGCTTCTTCCATAAGGTTTAAGCAATCAGTGTCAATGCTATCTAATTCACTTTGAGATATTTCTCCTTCAGGCAATACCTTCTCTCGAAATAATTTTAGTGGATCTCTAGATTTATAATAATCTTCTTCTTCTTTTGTCCTATAGGTAAGGGGATCATCAAATACTGTATGACCATAATACCTGTAGGTTTTACATTCCAATAAAGAAGGACCATCTCCGGCCCTCGCTCTTTCTATTGCTAGCCCTGCAGCCTCATATACTGCAAATACGTCCATCCCGTCTACATTGAATCCTGGCATATCATACGAAGCTGCTCTATCAGACAAAGCTTCTACTGAAGATGCATATTCAAATGGTGTAGATTCTGCATAACCATTATTTTCACAACAAAAAATAACAGGCAATTGCCATACTGCTGCTAAGTTCATTGACTCATGCAAAACGCCTTGGTTAGCTGCCCCGTCACCAAAAAAAGCTACGGCAACCCGGTTCAGTTTCTTAATTTTAGACGTTAGCGCAGCTCCCACCGCTAACGGTATACTGGCAGCCACTACCCCGTTAGTACCCAACATACCTTTAGTCATATCAGCTATATGCATTGAACCGCCTTTCCCTTTATTGGGACCCGAGGCGCGGCCAAACAATTCAGCCATCATCGCCTTAGGATCCACTCCTTTGGCAATACAATGTCCATGTCCTCTGTGCGTGCTTCCTATATAATCCTCACTTGACAGATGAGCACATACTCCTGCAGGTACCGCTTCTTGTCCCACCGAAGAATGCACTGATGCAGACATACCGCGTTGACCTGTTTCGGGGATTCCTCTCTCTTCAAAATGTCTGATAGTAGACATCACTTTGTATAGATGTAGCAAGCCTTCCTTATTTAATTCCATATTATCCCCACTTCTTAATGTTATGTAATCTATGAGTTAGGAGTATTGTACAGTTATTTTCGCACCTTCTCCAATCTTTGCTGTTTTTGCTGCGTTACCTTTGTATATACCAATCTCAAGATGATTATGGCTACCTGTTAGGGCAACAAATTCTCCATTAGTTTTCGATTGATTAAATGTGTTCCCAATATTTTCTATAACTATTCCCTGCAAAATAATTTTCACATCCCTATCGTTAGATATATATTTAGACTCTACATTTGATATGAGATTACCGAAGTAATCTACATAAATAATCTCGCCTTCAATAAGATTTTTACCCATTATTGGCAAGGGCAGCGGATCATAGATCATAGTTTTTATTAATCTTCCGAACTGTTTTGGCTTCTGTCCATTAGCCAATAATGCCCCAACTGGAGCAAAAATATCCCGACCATGAAAGGTATTACTTACTGGTTGATTCCAATATTGTTCTTTATCTAATGCGTACAATTTACACAATCCATCTGGGTTAACGAATGATTCACTGTAGTCATAACCAATATCAACATAAGACCGCACTACTTCGCTAAGCACTCCATTATCTGGAGCTATGAAAAAAGCTTCTGGTGTTTCTAAAATTATTATTTCTCTATTGGTTCCAACATCTGGGTCGACTACAATGATATGCACCGACTTATTCGGGAAATAGCTATAACTGCATTTTGTTAGGAATTTGGCTTGGTTTACATTCTGTGGGTCTATCTCATGTGTGATATCTACAATTGAGGCAGCAGGATTACGGGCAAGGATAACACTTTTCATGACTCCGACATACTGATCTTTGCTTCCAAAATCAGTCATCAAAGATATGACATTTACCACCGCAGACTCCTGTTATTTAAGTTAATCTAACACTAACTATCGATATGATTAGAAACAAGACAGCCAGAATAATGGTGAACTGGAAAAGCACTTTTTCTAGACCTCTTCTACTTCGAATTGTACTTTGACCACCACCAAATATACCTGCTCCTGAGTCTCTGACTTGCAGCAGAATAATCAAAATAATGAAAATAGAAATCAAAATCTGCGCTATATTCAAATAAGTCATACTTTGTCCTTTTTAATACTTAGATAGGACTTCCAAAACGATGCCTGCTACGACATCGGGCTTAGCCTGTCCTTTAGTCTCTTTCATAACTTGCCCTACCAAAAATTTTGCAGCCGATTCTTTTCCTGATTTGTAATCCTCAACAGCTTTAGTATTGTTCGCCACTACAGTTTCCACACTTGCAAACAAAACATCAGTATCTGAAATAACTGCGTAATTATTACGTTCTATTATAACTGATGGGCTATCTTGCGTTTTAAATGACTCAGCTAACACATTTTTGGCTATATTAACGCTAATATCACCAGACACAACTGTCATCACCAGTTCCGCAAGATAATTAGGAGACAATGAGCAACTGGAGAAATTTTCTCCAGTATCTTTCATCAAAGCCGTCAAATCACCAAGTATGAAATTACTAGTTGTTTTAATCGGTTTATATCTATCCGATTGTTCCGGTAATTTGTCGACTACATTCTCAAAATAATCGGCTGTAGCCTTTTCTGAAGTTAACAGGTCAGCCTCATATTCAGTCAGGTCCAAATCATTAATGAATCTCTCTTTTCTAACACTTGGCAATTCAGGTAATAATGCTTTAATTTCTTCTACCATTTGAGCGGAGATAATTAATGGAGGTAGATCTGGTTCAGGAAAATATCTGTAGTCGTGCGCTTGCTCTTTACTTCTTTGAGAGGCTGTAACCTGCTTATCATCAACCCAACCTCTGGTTTCTTGAACAACTTTACCGCCTGACTCAATGACATCAATTTGTCGTTGGGTTTCATATTCAATAGCAGATACTACAGACCTGAAACTGTTCATGTTCTTGATCTCTGTTCGAGTACCAAATTCTTCTTGCCCTTTAGGTCTCACGCTGACATTTGCATCACATCTAAAGTTACCATCTTCCATATTGGCATTAGACACACCTAAATATTGCACCATAGAATGCATATTCATCAAATACTGCCTGGCCTCTTCAGCTGATCTCATGTCTGGTTCAGATACTATCTCCATTAGAGCCACACCAGCCCGATTAATATCAACCACCGAGTATGAACCTGAAGAATCAGAAAGATGGCTCAGTTTTGCAACATCTTCTTCTAAATGAACTCTAGTCACATTAATGTCTTTCTGTTGTCCATCTACATCAATAGGCATAATACCCTGTAAAGCTAATGGCTTATCGTATTGAGATATCTGATATCCTTTCATCAAATCTGGATAGGGATAATTTTTCCGGTCAAATTTAGTATACTCGGGTATTTGGCATCCCAAAGCCAATCCAGTGAGAATTGTATATTCCACAGCCTTACTATTAATTTGTGGTAATGAGCCGGGCAATCCTAAACACACCGGGCAAACTCGAGTGTTTGGTGCTGCAGACTGATAATCAGAACCGCAAGCACAAAACATTTTACTAGCTGTTGCTAGTTGCACGTGGACCTCAAGCCCTATAACTGTTTCATATCCCGTTGCCAATTATTCATCATCCTCGTATTGCGATTTCAAAGATTCTACCACTGCCGGATCTGCCAGCGTTGTCGTATCCCCTAAAGTCCTACCTTCCGCCACATCTCTCAACAGTCTTCTCATTATCTTCCCGCTTCTTGTTTTAGGTAGTTCTGCAGCAAAATATATATCATCCGGTCTCGCCATTGGACCTATTTTCGTCGCTACGTGTTGTTTAAGCTCCGTAACAAGGTCGTCAGAAGTGCTTATTTGATCTTTAATTGTGACGAAGGCGACTATTGCCTGTCCCTTAACTTCATGGCTTTTACCTATACAAGCAGCTTCTGCAACTTTCGGATTATCTACCAATGCACTTTCTACTTCCATAGTACTAATTCTATGAGCTGAAACATTGATAACATCATCCACTCGTCCCAACAACCAAAAATACCCTTCTTCATCCAATTTAGCTCCATCAGACGTGAAATATTCTCCAGGATATTTACTCCAATACTGTTCAACAAAACGATCCTTGTCTCCGTAAATGCCTCTTAACATAGATGGCCAAGGCTGTTTTACAACCAAATAACCTCCACCACCAGGAGGAACAGAATTACCTTTATCATCTACAATATCTGCATCTATACCAGGGAAAGCTTGAGTCGCACTTCCTGGCTTCAAAGTGGTTATTCCGGGTAAAGGACTAATCATGACTGCACCAGTCTCAGTCTGCCACCAAGTATCAACAACTGGGCAACGTTCTCCACCAATATTTTTCCAGTACCATACCCAGGCTTCTGGATTGATAGGTTCCCCAACGGTACCTAATAGTCTCAAGGTAGACATATCATGTCTGTTAGGGTACTCCTCACCCCATCTCATAAATGTTCTGATAGCTGTTGGCGCAGTATATAAAATAGAAACACCATATTTGGCAACAATATCCCAAAATCGATCTTTGTCAGGATAATCAGGAGAACCTTCGTACAAAACTTGAGTTGCTCCATTTGATAGAGGGCCATAGGTAATGTAACTATGCCCAGTTATCCAACCACAATCCGCAGTACACCAATATACATCATCATCTTTTAAATCAAAAATCCATTTAGTTGTTGCGTAAGTTCCCACCATATAACCACCAGTGGTATGAACAATGCCCTTTGGTTTTCCTGTAGTGCCACTGGTATACAACATGAACAGCATATCCTCGCTATCCATGGGCTCTGGTTCACAAACAGAAGACTGTGAATCAACCAAATCATGCCACCAAACGTCTCTGCCAGACACCATTAAATCATCAGCATGTCCAGTCCTTCGAACGACTAGAGCATTTTCAATAGGGCTATCTGCATTGATTGCATCATTAACATTCTGCTTCAATTCAACAATACTTCCGCGTCTGTATCCACCATCAGCTGTGATAATCAATTTAGATTGCGAATCTTCAACTCTATCTCGTATTGACTCCGCACTAAACCCTCCGAAAATCACGCTGTGCGGAGCACCGATTCTGGCACATGCAAGCATAGAAATCACCAATTCAGGGACCATTGGAAGGTATATGGTAACTCTATCTCCTTTATGTACTCCCAGACTCTTTAGAGCATTAGCACATTTACTGACTTCACGTAACAGATCCCAATATGTGTATACTTTCCAATCTCCTGGCTCACCTTCCCATATCAATGCAGCTTTGTTTCTTTTTTCTGATTTAGCATGCCTGTCCACACAATTGTAAGAAGCATTGAGCTTCCCGTTTATAAACCATTTCGCATCAGGAGCTTTCCAGTCTAGGACCTGATCCCATCCTTGAAACCAATCTAATTCTTTGGCGAATCCTGCCCAAAAACTTTCTGGATCTGCCTTAGCCTTATCATAAATATCAGGATCTGAAATATTCGCATTCGATACAAAATCCTTTGAAGGAGGAAAAGTCCTATCTTCTTGTAATAATGCATCTATACCACCATCATTAGTAGTCATATTATTCACTCCTGTAATAAAATTTTATGCTCATGTTCGTAGAAATCATTTGCGTCTAATAATACAAAACTTAGTGCAATTTTGACACTTTAGATCTTAATTTGCCTATTCCTTCTACTTCTAGCTCAATTACATCATCGTTCTGTAACCAGTTTCCATGTTCTGCCCCGCATCCACCACCGACGGTACCTGATCCGAAAACATCACCGGGGTATAAAATTTCTGCTTTAGACGCATGTTCTATCATTTGATTGATGGACCAGTATATATTCCCAATATTATTATCAGACCAAATCTCTGAATTTACTCTAGCAATCATCCTAGAATTCAGAACATCGAATTCATCAGGTGTCACTAACCAAGGCCCGAGGGATGTTCCAAAATCTTTACCTTTTGATGGGCCTAATCCGACACTTTGCTCCCTGAATTGGATATCCCGGGCACTCCAGTCGTTCATGATGGTATAACCACCTATAAAAGAATTAGCTTCCGTTTCCGAGATATTAGTACCTTCTTTACCTATAACAACTCCCAGCTCCAATTCGTAATCAACAACCTCACTATAATCAGGCCAAATAATAGGTTCTTGATGGCCCAGCAATGATTTATGGTTGCCTTTATAATAAACGGGCATTTCGTACCAAGCGTCAGGCACTTCTGCCCCTCTGTTCCCTCTAACAGTTTTGATATGTTCTTCAAAAGCAATGAAATCTCTAAGAGATGTGGCCTCCACCGGAGGCAGATATACGATATCGTCCAAATTCCAATGAGCAGCTTCCATGGAATTTAAATCTTTTAATTTATCTGAAAGCTCCCCTTGGGAATTGGTATTAAGCTGAATAATTTCAATGGCGGTGTTTTCAATAGTATTCACCCCAATTTGTCTCAATACTTCTTGAGCACTTAGTACACGATTGTTTGATATATCAACAATTCCTATTTGAATCTCATTCAAGCGGTTTTCTGGTTTAAATCGCATTATTTTCATGTGGGACACCTCAATAATCCAATCAAATTTTGAATAAATTAGGCTGGTATCGTAACATATAGTCAACGTCGATATAAATGTGATTATAGGGCGATTAGCTCAGCTGGTTAGAGTACTTGCTCGACACGCAAGAGGTCAGTGGTTCGAGTCCACTATCGCCCACCACAGAATATTGACCGTTTGTACCCATCGAGTTATACTTTGCTAGCTCAAATATTGGATGCCTAGGTAAATAAATATGCAAGTCGACAAATTATTTCAAACTAACACAAACGAATTACCAGATTTTGGTCCAGGAGACACCGTAAAAGTAAACTTCAAGATCAAAGAAGGTGACAGAGAAAGAATCCAGGCCTTTATTGGCGTGGTAATTAAGAGAGATAACGGTAACGGGCCGGCATCAAATTTCACTGTGCGTCGAATTGCAAATGGCATTGGTATAGAGAGAGTATTCCCGTATAACTCTCCACTTATAGATTCACTAGAAGTTACACGAAGGGGTTCAGTGCGAAGATCTAGACTGTACTATCTGAGAGGGTTACAAGGGAGAGCCGCCAGAATTAAAGAGAAAAACACTTACACCAACCAATCTTAGAACACTACAAACTCTACTCCCAGCGCTGTTAACGATCAATGGAATTAATTGGAATAGCAGTAGATTCACCTATAGGTAAATTACGAACCTATACTTATTCGAATAATAAAACCATGCCTATGGTACCAGGGGACCTTGTTTGGGTACCTTTCGGAAAGAATACATTACAAGGCATAGTAGTTAAGAATGAAACTGACAGCAGCCTAAATCGTATCAAACCAGCTATCAAAACAGTGGGGCTCAACTATAGGCTCAGTAATAAACAATTAGAACTAGGCATCTGGATTAGTCGGCATTATCAAACTTCATTATTCACAGCATTAGCTTTATTCCTACCTCCTGGTGCAAAAAGGAAAATTTCTTTCTCTTATAATATAAACGTCAAAGAATCTTTGCCTATTCCTGAATCTTTGGCTGAAATATCAAATAAATTATCAGGTATTAAGACCATCCAAGAACGGGAACTCAAGAAAATGATTGGGCCAAAATCTGATAACTTTATCCAGCAACTACTAAACCAAAAAATCATAACAAAAATAGAAAGATATCCATCTGTTTTAAAGGTCAAATATTCACAAGCAATTGTCTTATCACAGTCTTACGCAAAACAATCTGCAGAAGAACATCCAGGCTATGAAGCCGCAAGGGAACTACTCAATAATTCCCCACGGCTCCCAGCCGCTCAGGTGAAAAAAACCATCGGAGTTAAAGCGTACAATAATCTACTTTCTAAAGGAATTATTGGTGTATCTTGGACCAGACAAAATCAGATTACTCCACGAACATACAACACACCTCCTGAAGGTCCTACATTAAATAAACATCAAAAGATAGCAGTAGACACCGTCCTTAGTAGCATTAACTCTACCCAGGCAAACGACAAAAGATATTTACTGCATGGGATTCCTAGTAGTGGTAAAACAGAAGTTTATATGACCGTAATTGACCAGATACTTAAACAAGGTCAAAACGTAATATTCTTAGTACCTGAGATATCTCTAGCAACTCAAACTCTGCAAGAACTGGATAAACGATTCCCTGGTAAAGTTTGCACCCTTCATAGCAATCTAACCGTTAGGCAAAAGTTTGAAATATGGACAGACATCCAAGAAGGAAAATACAACATTGTGGTAGGTCCAAGGAGTGCACTGTTTTCACCTGTAGAACGACTTGGAATGATAGTAATAGACGAAGAGCATGAATGGAATTATAAGCAACAGGATATAGAACCTTTTTACCATGCCAGGACATTAGCATTACAAATATGTCTTAAACATAATGCCACTCTACTTTTGGGCAGCGCAACCCCTTCTGTGGAAACTTTCTTCAATGCATCTGAAAGGGGATTCTATAAATTGTTAAATCTACCCAATAAAGCTATCTCGTCTATGGATGATACAAGTAAAACAACTATTGAAGTAGTGGACATGCGAGAAGAATTATTAGATGGGAATAGCAGTATATTCAGTGAAAAACTTCTGGAGGAATTACGTCATTGCATAGACAATGACAAACAGGCGATATTATTCTTAAACCGAAGAGGAACAGCATCAATAGTTTCCTGTAGAGAATGCGGCGCAAAAGTTTCCTGCCCTAGTTGCAGCACTATCATGACGTACCACCAAGACTACAATTCATTGGTGTGCCATACATGCAATAAGAAACGAAAGTTCACAGAAATATGTAGAATCTGCAAAGGTAATCAAGTGAGAACCTTAGGCACCGGAACCAAAGGAGTGGTAGACGAATTACAAGAACTTTTCCCTAAAGCGAATATAGGGAGATGGGACGGAGATGTTTCCAATTCTTTTGAAGACAATTTAAATATATACAACGACTTTAAAGACGGCAAAACACAAATTTTAGTAGGCACCCAAATGATCGCTAAGGGATTAAATGTGTCGAATGTAAGATTAGTCGGTGCGATTCACGCAGACGTTGGTATCAATCTTCCTGATTTCCGTGCGTCAGAACAATGGTTCACGACTTTATATCAATTTATTGGACGTACGGGTAGAGATGGTTCTCAAGCCACTGCAGTAATCCAAACCTTTCAGCCAGATCATCCAACCATATCTCTACTCTCAAGATATGATTACTTAACAATGTACAATCAAGAAATATCAAATCGTAAAAGATTCAACAATCCTCCGTACAGTAGAATCGCTCATATGGTATTTACCCATGTAAATAACACAAACTGTCAAAAGCATGCGTCTGAAACAGCTAAATTATTACGTGACATTATCGAAGAATCAGATTTGAAAGACATAGAAATCATAGGACCAGCTCCCGGATTACCCAAAAAGACAAGAGGCAAATATCGCTGGCATATCCTAGTGAGGGGTTCAAATATCCACAGGGTACTCAACCAGCATTCTCACAAATCCACTTGTACCATAGATGTTGATCCAATCCATGTACTTTAAGAAACTTTACACTATATTGAGTCCACCATATAATTTTTATCCATCACTACTTGAAGGAGTATAACCGTGGCTCTTTTGCAAATGAGATTCTTGCCTGACCCAATATTAAGGACACAAGCAAAGAAAATATCAAAAATACCATCAACTTTACCTAAATTTACTGATGACATGGTAGAAACCATGATTCACGAACACGGGGTTGGGCTTGCAGCAAACCAAGTAGGGTCATTACAAAAAGTTTGCGTTATCCAATTACCTGAATGGGAAGAAGCCATGGTACTGATCAATCCTGAAATAACAGAAGCAGAGGGCGAAGTAGAACTAGAAGAAGGGTGCCTAAGTCTTCCCGGATATAGAGGCATAACTTTAAGATCCGAAAAAGTTAAAGTGAAAGCACTAGGACTAGATGGTAAGGCGGTCCGCATACAAACCGAAGGTTTATTTTCTCAGGCTCTTCAGCATGAAATCGACCATTTAAATGGTATTCTATATATCGACAGGTTAGTGTCCAAGGACGAATTTTATAAAATTCAATTTGACGACGAAGGAAATGCTGAATACGTCCAGATAAACAAAGATTCAGAACTATCCTGAAAACCTAGAATCTGCTTTAAACTTCATGGAACTCACTAATTTTATAAATATAATTAATAAGTCGATAACCTCCAATGAAGGAAAGGGATATCTAGTAGGAGGGTTCATACGAGACACCTTGGTGAAACGATCACCCAAGGATATAGACATAATAATCAAAGGACCCAAGAGTGCTATACTTCCAGAAATTGTATCCTCTACAGGCGTCACCAATATTTTTAATGACTCCAGAAACGATATAACTAAACTTACGATCTCTGAACCTTTAGCTGACACACAAATTAGCGAGATAGACATTAAATTTATTGAGGGAGAAATTTATGCAAATTTGTCACTACGAGATTTCTCTATCAATGCCATGGCCTTGGATCTATCACACTATTCAACCAATTATTCACATCAAGACCTGATTGATCCTTTTGCCGGCATAAAAGATATTCAAACTAAGACGATACGAATAATAAATACTTCAGCATTTGTAGATAATCCGATACGCCTACTCCGAGCTATCAGACTCGCATCATCATTGAGGTTCAACATCCACCCACAAACAGCGAGGCAAATAAAACAGGATTCACATCTCATATTATCAATCCCTCAAGAAGGGGTCGGAATTGAATTCCTACAAATATTATCCAATAATAATGCCAAAACCCACATTGAAATCCTAGACAGATTGTCCCTACTAGAGCATGTAATACCAGAGCTTGCTCTTACAAAGGGAGTTACTCAACCCAAAGAACATTATTGGGACGTATGGAATCATAATTTGCATTGCTTGGATCATGCAGAAAAATTAATGTTAGGCCACCAAAATTCCCCAATTTATTCTATGAGTCCTTGGACAAAAGAACTTGAAGACCATTTCAATCAATTATTTTCAACCACCCATACCCGAGGCACCCATTTAAAACTCGCATCTTTACTACACGATATAGCAAAGCCCAACACAAAAACTGTCGAAGATTCTGGCAGGACACGATTCCCTGACCATGAACATGTGGGTGCGGATATGTCGTCTGTGATTTTAAAACGATTAAAAATGGAGACTGTAACCATAAATTATGTGTCCACTTTGATAACTCATCATTTACGACCTCATCATATGCAACAAGGAGTTCTGGAACCTACACGAAAAGCTATATATAGATATTTCAATGAGCTCAAATCAGAAGGTACCGACGTGTTGTTTTTGCATCTAGCGGACTATTTATCGGCCAAAGGGCCTCAATTAACCATTTCAGATTGGGCAACTCGTGCTAAAATGATGTCTCATGTGATTGATACACACTCCGAACAAGTATCGGAAGTATACAAAACACCAATGTTAATAAATGGAAACGACTTAATGACTGAATTTAATATAGAACCCGGGCCGGTCCTAGGCCGTCTCCTTGCAGACATCAATGAACAACATGCTTTAGGAAATGTAAATACCACTTCAGAAGCTATCGATCACGCTCGCCAAATACTGAATACTATCCAAGGACAACAATAAACCATGAAAACCCGTTTAATTAGAGTAAGCATCATCGTATTAACATTATTGATACTCGCAACCTTGGCATTGAGCTTCCAAAACATAAATATAGAAGGTAGGTTTCTGCCCACAATAAATCGTGGCTCTGAAAACTTGTTGGGATTGAAACTAGGACTAGATCTCGAAGGAGGAGCTCACCTTGTTTACCAGGCAGACTACGGTACTACCACTTATATCAAAACCACTGCAGGGGTTAAGCCAGAAGTTGTTGCTCAATTAATCGAGCAATCTAAAACAGAGATTCTGGAAGTAATAAGCAACGAAGAGAATACTGAGTTTTACGTGAAAACTACTAACTTAAGTGATGACATGAAAACAGCAATCATGAACATCAAAGATCAAGGGCTGTTGATAAATACAGAAATAGAATTAGAAATGAAAGATGTCCCAAAGCCCACAGAAGCGCAAATGGCTGGAGCTGTTGATACCGTTCTGCGTAGAGTTAACTTGTACGGAACCGATGAACCCATCATCCAGCAATATGGAGATGATCGCATATTAGTACAACTACCAGGGATCGGAGGTTCTAGAACTACTTTTAGTTTTAAAGAACCAGAAGACATAGAGTTATCTCAACTAGAATCTTTCATCAGCACACTTTTTGTAAGATCCAAACCATCCATAGAATTATCCGCACCTAATACATATATTTTAAAATCTGTATCTTTAACTCAGGAAATGGTAGATGGATTAGAAACTGCACTGGAAGAGAAATATAGTGAATTAGAGTCCATACAAAGCATCGGTGGAGTAGAAGGAGCTAAAAAACTTATAGGCAAAACTGCTTTACTAGAGTTCAAAGAGCGTACTTGCACAGACTTAACTTGCATTGAATACGCCGACTCGGACATAGGACTCACTGGCGATGATCTGGCAGAAGCATATGCTTCGACCAATAGCCAAACGGGAGAGTGGGGGGTAAATATCAGATTCAATGACACTGGGTCTGAAATATTCTCTAACCTAACTCAAAGAATTGTTGGTAATAATGGTAAAAGAATTGCAATCATTTTAGACGGAGAAGAATTGATTGCACCTATATCACGAGCATGGATCAGAGACGGCAGAAGTGAAATTACAGGAAACTTCTCCCGTATTGAAGCTCAGACTATAGCAATCCAATTAGATTCAGGTAGATTACCCATCCCATTAAACTTAATTCAAGAAAGCTCAGTAGATGCACTATTGGGCGAAGAATCGCTGCAACGAAGCTTGCTAGCAGGAATTGTTGGGCTATCATTAGTTCTAATTTTCATGATCGCTTATTATAGGGTTGGCGGTATAGTTGCAGGCTTAGCCCTAATCTTTTATACCATATTAGTGTTGGCATTATTCAAAATAATCCCTATCACTCTTACTTTGCCTCATATAGGTGGCTTAATTCTATCTATTGGGCTTGCTGTGGACTCTAATATACTGATATTCGAACGCATGAAAGAAGAAATCCGTCTTGGTCGAACAGTTACTTCAGCGATTGAAGTCGGTTTCAATCGAGCTTGGCCTGCTATAAGAGATGGTAACGTATCTACTTTGATAACTTGCGGAGTCTTGCTCTTCTTTGGTAACCGATTAGGAGGGGGCTTGATAAATGGTTTTGCACTAAGCTTACTTATCGGAGTAGCAGTGAGCATGTTTACTGCCGTAATTGTAAGCCACAACCTTCTCCAAATATTGGCAGCCCTTGGCTTATCTGGTAAAAAATTCCTATTCACTCCAGAAAAAACTCCTGAAGCAAGATCTTAACCATATATAGGGTATTAAAACAAAAGGTAATTAATAAACAATGATTGACATAGTTGGAAAAAGATTCTGGTATCTAATAATATCTCTAATATTGATCACCCCGGGAGTAGTGTCTCTTATTATTCCTCCAGGTTGGTCCACTTTCGATTCGGGGCTAAGACCTGGGATAGATTTCACCAGCGGAACTGTTCTGTCAGTTAGATTCGCAGAACGAACCACTGACTCTAGTATATCAGCCGTAATGGCACAGAACGGGCATTCATCAGTACTGATACAAAGAATAAATGACCGAGATTACTTAATACGCACAAAAGTATTATCTCAGGATTTAGTAGACGGAATATCTGAAAGAGAACGACTAGAAGCAGCATTATCGGAAAAGATATCGCCCGTGATTAGTGTCGATGTAGACACAGTATCCCCTATTATTGCCAAAGAAACTATTAGGAATACCATGCTAGCTCTAGGAGTAGCGTCAATCTTCATTTTAGCTTACATCTGGTACGCCTTTAGAAAAGCTCCCAACGCTCATAGATTTGGATTCAGTGCTATATTAGCCCTTGTACACGACCTGATAATTGTCCTAGGGATATTCTCTATCCTCGGCAGAACATTAAACATAGAAGTCAATTCGATGTTCATAATTGGCCTTTTAACTGTAGTAGGGTACAGCGTTAATGACACTATCGTAGTTTTTGATAGGATAAGGGAAAATACAGCCAAATATCCAAACGCTCAATTAGCATCAAATATTAACCTTAGCATTTGTGAAAGTATCGGAAGATCAGTAAACACAAGTTTCACAACTATTGTTGTGATCTTGGCGATGTTGCTTATTGGGGGCAGCAGTATACGAGAATTATTAATAGTCGTTGCTATCGGAGTTGGAGTAGGTACTTACAGCTCTATATTTGTCGCAAGTCAGTTCTTAATATTCTGGGATAACCGCAGACGTCGCAGGACCACCTAATCCGATAAATTAACCACTATGTTATCTGGGGATCTAGCTAAAACAGCCTCCTGTGGCACATCATACGGATTAGCCTCTATATGAGGCGTATTAGCAGGGACAAAAAGAAAATCTCCCGGTCCAGCTTCAACAAACTCTTCAAAATTCTCTCCAAAATACACTCTCACGTGTCCGCTTAAAATGTATGCCGCCGTTTCGGCCTCTCCATGATGATGAGGGGGACCTTTTTCATTTGGGGCAGCAGTCACTAGTCCGAGCCATATTTTAGAAGACCCCGTACTTTCTTTCGTAACTCCTGGTCTTCTGACCATACCCGGAGTTTGGGAAGTCAAGCTTGCATCAGCAGCCCCTTGTATCACATAAGGAATCGTCCCGTCTGGTTTATCACTCATAGTTTTCCTCCTAATAATTTTAACCTAGTGTCATATCTATCAAGATTCTCCCTATTACTGAGGATTCTTGCATTTTAGTGCAGACATCTAAGATATTTTCCAATGCAACAACATCAAAAATAACCGGTTTCATGTCTCCGTTGAGAATCATTCGTTCAGCTAGTTTTACACTTTCTCTGTTGCTGCCTGTCGAACATATTATCTCTAAATCTTTGAAAAGCATATCTCCTAAATGGATATCCAATGGTATGCCTTGAATATCACCAAGCAACATTAGGCATCCGTACTGTGAAACACAAGCTACAGACTCATTAAACAATCCCGATCCAACCGGATCAATAAACAAATCCACACCCTCATCTTCTGTCAGTGCCATAATTATCTCTTTAAATTTGAATGTATCGGATGCATCGTAGACCACTACATCAGTAGCCCCGTTCTGTGACAAAAACTTATCAGCGGACGCGTCTGTAGTCAAAGCGATAACTCTATCAAACAAGCTAGAAGCTTTTTGTATCCCATGGATTCCCAACCCGCCTGTCGCTCCAGATACTACAACTGTATTAAATTGCCCTTTATATCTACTAAAAGCTTCTTCAATAACTCCTATTGGGCAGACTAGCATACAAGCGTCTTTGAGTGTCAAATCGTCATGGATTTTGAATACCGAATTCTCTGATACAACAACGTATTCGGCAAATCCTCCGTCACAGGTATGTCCTATACCTTCGCCTACTCTACATCGGTGAGACTGGTCATTAATACATCTATCACATATCCCGCAAGAATTAGTCAATAAGGACACCACTCTGTCTCCTGGAGAGCAAGTAGAAACTTGAGGTCCTACTGAGTCAACAATTCCAGATAATTCATGCCCAAGAATAACTTCATTACCAACACCTCTTTTAAGCATCCCTTGTATAACAGCCAAGTCATGACCACAAAACGAACAATAGTGCACTTTGACTAATACATCCTTGTCGCTTAAATTTGGGATGTTTTTATTAGAAATTATCAGATCTCCCGACTCTTTGTGAAACAATGCTGCTTTCATTGCCTTAACCTTATGTATAATGTCGAGCAGTATAACAAGTTGGATGAATATTATGTTAATGGGTGCTCACGTATCTGCAAGTGGTGGATATTTTAGGGGAATAGAGCGAGGAATGGAATTAGGGTGTGAATCCATTCAAATATTCCCATCAGCTCCCCATAGTTGGGCTACCAAACCCATTCTGCCAGAAGAGATTACAACATTTAGCAATACTTTTACTTCTTCAGACATTGCTTCCGTATATTTCCATGCAATATATCTACTCAATTTAGCAACAGAAGATGCAACTCATCTAAAGAAAAGCACACTAGCAATGATCGAGTTTTTAAATCTGTCTGAACAAATTGGGGTAAATAGCGTAGTGCTGCACCCTGGCAACCATAAAGGAATCGGTCAAGAAGCTGGTCAAAAGATACTAGAAAAATCACTTATTAATATTTTAGACAACTCACCTGATACCACCAAGATTTCCATAGAAAACATGTCAGGAGCAGGAACTCAGATGTGTGGAGACTTCGAACAAATAATTAGCATTATAGAAAACATTGGCAGCGATCGCGTAGGAATATGTCTAGATACGCAGCATGCCTTTGCATATGGATACGACATCAGAGAATACCGAACATGCCATCAGATTATTTCGTTGATTGAATCTAGAATCGGATTAGACAAACTACATTTAATACATGCCAATGATTCTAAGACTGAACTGGGGTCAAATCTAGACAGGCATGAAAATATTGGAGAAGGCCATATTGGGAATATTGGACTTAAGAATATGATGCACTGCTTACTACAAACCAATATCCCATTCATTCTAGAAGTACCCGGATACTCAAAAAAAGGACCGGATAACCAAAGCATTTCTGACTTGAAATCTCTCCATCATGAAATTATTGGGGGGTATATTTCTTGAAGACCAAATTTTCATACTTATACACTTCCTCCTTAGGGATTGGTTTCGTGCCATTCGCTTCTGGCACTTGGGGGAGTCTGGTTGGGGCAATTACTTATTTCATATTACTAAGTTATATTTCATTGCCCGCCATGATTTGCATAACAGTGTTAGGGGTGGCCACTGCTATAGTTGCCAGCAACCATGTGATTCCTGATAAGACATCTGATCCAAAACATATAATAATAGACGAGGTCCTGGGAATGTGGGTTACCTGCCTATTTATGCCTCTTTCCAGTGGTATTGGATGGTACATACTAGCTTTTGTATTATTCCGAATCCTAGATATTACAAAAATACCTCCCATCAACTCCCTTGAGAAACTGCACGGAGGGATAGGCATAGTGTTCGATGATCTAGCTGCAGGAGTTATTGGAGGGCTCATATTATTGGTAATTAGCCTGACTCTGATAACCTCATAATTCTAGCTACGTCAATTTGGTATTTATATAGGGGTATGATATACTCTCCGAGTTAAGAATCTATGGTGTATATCTATACGCCATAGCCCTAGATGGTCAAAAATAAACGAAGGCAGGTCAAATGGTACAGTCGTCAGAGCTACCTAAACAGGAAAATGTAACTGAGATTAGAGAGCCCAATGCTCCTATATCTATGAAAAACTTACTTGAAGCTGGTGTACATTTCGGTCACCAGACTAAAAGATGGAATCCCCAGATGAAGAGATATATTTTTACTCAAAGGAATGGGATTCATATAGTTGACCTCCAGCAAACCCTAGGTATGATCAACGACGCTGCCCAAGAACTGACTGAACTAGTTGCAAACGGAGGGAAAGTCCTTTTCGTTGGAACAAAAAAACAAGCCCAAGAAGTTATACAAGTAGAGGCAGAACGCTGCGGCATGTGGTACGTGAACCAGCGTTGGCTTGGCGGAACACTCACTAACTTTACTACCATTCGATCCAGAGTACGCTACATGCTTGACCTCCAAGAAAAAAGGGATCAAGGGTATTTCGAACTTCTGCCCAAGAAAGAAGGTACTAAGTTAGGTGAAAAACTAACTAAGTTAGAAAAGTACTTCCAAGGTATTGGATCAATGGAAAAAATACCCGATGCACTATTTGTAGTAGACATTGGTAAAGAAGATATTTGCATAGCCGAAGCCCAAAAATTGGGAGTTAAAATTTTCGCGATTGTCGACACAGATTGTGACCCAAATAAGGTTCAACATATCGTACCAGGGAACGATGATGCAGTAAGAGCAATAAAACTAATAACAGCAAAAATGGCTGATGCAGTGATTGCGGGTACTAACATCCTTAATAGTAACCAAGCCACTGACTCCATTAACGAAGAAGATTTTGAGGTTCCTCAGCAAGAAGTTTCCGTTCCTGAAGTTGTAGATACAACACCTACAGCAGTTGCAGAAGCTGTTGAAACACCGTCTGCCGAAACACCAGTGGTAGAAGCTGTAGAACAACCCGTCAGCTCCGAGGCTGAAGAAAATAATGGCACAGAAGTCACTTCAGAAACAACGGAAGAAATGACTTCAGAAACAACAGAAGAATAAGCATCTAGGAGTCAAATCAGTGGTTACTGTAGATCAAATACGTCAATTAAGAGAGCTAACAGGTGCTGGGATCATGGAATGCAAAGAAGCATTGCAGGAGAACGATGGAGATCCTGAAAAAGCCATGGCTTTCCTCAGAGAGAAAGGGTTTGCGCAAGCTGCAAAACGATCTGACAGAGAAACAAGTCAAGGATTAATTGAATCCTACATCCACACCGGAGGAAGAGTAGGAGCTTTAATAGAACTAGGATGTGAAACTGATTTCGTAGCCCGAACCGAAGACTTCCAAGAATTAGCCCATGAGATTGCTATGCAAGTAGCAGCAATGGCGCCTAAATATATATCTATTGATGACAAAGACAGCGATGATGATAATCCAGATGCACAAGTTGTACTGTTAGAACAACCGTACATCAAAGATAGCTCGAAATCCATACACGACTTGATTCAAGAACTAGCAGCAAAAGTTGGGGAAAACGTTAGAGTAGTTAGATTTTCCAGGTTGGGATTAGGCGAATAGAACATCCATGAACACTCCACCATTTAAGAGAATACTATTAAAACTTAGTGGTGAATCCCTTAGAGGAAGCTCAGCAGAGGCAATTGATTCTACTACTGTCGATTACTTAGCCAAAGAAATAAAACAAGCATGCGACCTAGGAATACAGCTTGGGATTGTAATAGGCGGAGGAAACATTTGGCGCGGTGAAGATGCGGAGCGGCGAGGAATGGACAGAGCAACCGCGGACTATTCCGGGATGTTAGCAACAGTAATAAATGGTCTTGCAGTACAAGACTCGCTGGAAAAGAATGGAGTTACAACTAGAACCCAAAGCGCCATCCAAATTCAGACAGTATCTGAACCTTATATCAGGAGAAGGGCGATACGACACCTAGACAAAAAAAGAGTGGTACTTTTTTGTGCTGGTACCGGCAATCCTTATATGACTACTGATACTGCAGCATCACTTAGAGCATTAGAAATCGGTGCTGATGTACTTTTAATGGCAAAGAATGGAGTAGACGGAGTATATGACTCGGATCCTAAAGTAAATGTGAACGCCAAAAAACATCAAGAGCTCTTATATATGCAAGCCTTAAACGATAGACTTCAAGTCATGGATTCTACTGCGCTAACACTATGTATGGATAATAACCTACCAATTATTGTGTTCGACATATTTAAAAAAGGTAGTATGAATAATATAATTAGTGGAACGAAAGAAGGTACACTAATTCATGGAGGAACCAATGGCAAATGATAACGAATCCAGCAATAATCCAGAGAGCATCATTTCAAGCTCTGATAACCGCATGGATAAATCTGCTGAGGCATTGATCCGAGACCTGAATGGATACAGGACCGGTAGGGCAACTCCATCACTAGTAGAGAATATCATGGTAGATTATTACGGTTCAGCTACACCAATCATACAGCTAGCAACCATCACTACTCCAGACGCACAAACAATTCTGCTTCAGCCATGGGATAAAGGATCATTAGCAGACATAGAAAAGAGCCTCAGCACATCTGAGTTAGGATTCAATCCTAGCAATGACGGAAATATGATCACTATACCAATTCCTCCTTTAACACAAGAACGTAGAATTGAAATGGTTAAAATATTAAAAAAACGCACAGAAGAAAGTAAAGTCTCAATACGTAATATACGAAGGGATGGCATAGACAGCCTCAGGAAACTAGAAAAGAACAAAGAAATTTCTCAAGACAATAACAAAAGATTGCAAGATCAACTACAAAAACTAACTGACAATCATATTGGTACAGTAGAAACAATATTTTCTAATAAAGAAAAAGAGATCATGCAAATATAGGTATGGCGGACCAAGCTCCAGACTCCATACAGCGTAATTTAACATTACCTAAACACATAGGGTTTATCATGGATGGTAATGGAAGATGGGCTAGTGGCCATGGATTACAACGAGAAGACGGTCACAAATACGGAGTTGATTCAATAGAAAATTTGATCCAACATATGTCTGATGTTGGAATCCAATATGTAACTCTTTACGCATTTTCAACCGAAAACTGGAATAGGCCCAAATCAGAAGTCACTTCCATTTTCAGCCTACTTAGGTCTACTCTAAGCAATAAACTCGAACGTTTAATAGAAGCTAACATTCAAGTACGACATATAGGAAATTTGAAAGGTATTAACAACACCACACGCATAGCAATTGAGCGAGCGATTGATGCAACAATAAGTAATACAGGAATGACAGTTATAGTAGCCATTAATTACGGCGGAAGAAAAGAAATAGTAGATGCAGTGAAGACCATTATTGCGGCTGACATCAAACCGGAAGAAATAACAGAGACTACGATAGAAGAACATCTGTACACCTCAAGTATCCCTCATCCAGATTTGATCATACGAACAGGAGGAGAATTTAGGACTAGTAATTTTCTTCTGTGGCAATCAGCATATTCGGAATACTATATAACAGATACATTATGGCCCGATTTCACAGTGGAGCATCTTAAACAAGCCATACTATCCTATCAAACCAGGCAAAGAAGATTCGGTCGAGTGAAGTCGGATGAAGACTAGGGTAATATCTGCGATATGTGGCGGAATGGTTCTAGGGACTGTCTTATATTTGGGTGGAATCTGGGTAGTGATTACTTGTGTCCTTCTTAGCCTAATGGCCACTAATGAAGGCCTAAAACTCACACCATATACTTATTCTAAAATTATAACTTACACATTCGTCCTGCTTTTCCTGATTTCAGCAATCATTTCCCCAGATATTACAAGGTTCATATACGTTAGTGTTTTGGTTATTATCTCTCTCATCATTATAAGTAGCCTATATGTAGTGAGTAATAATAAAGAGAAAAGCCCGTATAAAATGCTTATTTACTCCGTAGGGATACCTCTTTACACAGGATTCTTGTTTAGCCACGTCTTACTTATATATCAGGGAACATCTCTTCCAACACATATTGGCCTAAAACTGTTACTTGTAACTATAGCTACTACTTTTGCGACAGATACAGGTGCATATTTAATTGGCACTTTTTTCGGGAAAATAAAAATAGCTCCTACTATCAGCAAAAACAAAACACTTGAAGGAAGTATCGGAGGATTCGTATCAGGGGTTATAATATTCGTATTAACAGGAAGTTTGATTGGGATCGAGCTTACAATTATACAAATCATATTTACAGGAGCAGCGATTAGCTTATCAGCACAGCTTGGTGACCTACTGGAGTCTAAATTAAAGAGACTCAGCAACACAAAGGAGTCAGGGGTCTTTATGCCAGGACACGGTGGGTTACTAGACAGAATAGATAGTCTCTTGGTTACTCTCCCAATCTCATACTACATATTTTGGACAATATATTTGACATGAAAACACTAGCTATTATTGGATCTACAGGATCCATAGGTACTCAGACTCTTGATGTAGTCCGACAATTCCCCGGCCATCTGTCAATTACAGCGATGGCTGCTGGAGATAATACAGAAGCCTTTAACAAACAGATCGATGAATTCAATCCTAAATATGTCAACTGTAACAATAACGCCTCTATCACTAATACAAATGTTTCTTTCCTGAACTTAATCGACATGTGTTCACTACCTGAAGTTGATATTGTAGTCATGGCCACGTCAGGTCTCATTGGATTAGAACCAACAATAGCCGCCCTCAAATCAGGGAAAAATGTCGCATTATCCAACAAAGAACCTATTGTTGTTGCAGGAGATCTAATAAAGCAAACAGAGAAAGACTCTAGTGGTAACATTTACCCGGTAGATAGTGAACCCAGTGCAATATGGCAGTGTATCGCAGGGTCTACTAATGTGAATAAACTTATCATTACGGGTTCTGGAGGATCAGCCAGAGACATTCCGATCGATAAACTAGATTCACTAACCCCAGAGATGGCTCTAAAACATCCTAATTGGGCTATGGGTAGGAAAATTACGATCGACTCAGCAACTATGGTTAACAAAGCATTCGAAATAATAGAATCTCACTGGTTATTTGAGATGCCATGGGAAAACATAGAAGCAGTAATACATCCACAGAGCTTAGTCCACTCTTTGGTAGAATTTGATGATGCCTCTATAAAAGCTCAGATAAGCAATCCGAACATGCACATTCCTATACAGTATGCACTGTTCTATCCTAATAACGTGACGAACCCACAATTTACACGTCTTGATTTCAGCAAAGTTATCAACATGGATTTTTATCCTATGGATCATCAACGGTATCCAGCATTTAACATTGTTCTGGAAGCGGCTAAATTAGGAGGAAGCTATCCTATAGTGGTTAACACTGCCGATGAAATAGCTGTCGAACAATTCTTACAGGGCAAAATTAAATATACCGATATACCCAGAATAATCGAAAATATAGTCCATACTCACCTAAAGACCAATTACCGTGACATTCAGGACATCCATGACATCATAGACGATACGTCTAAAAAAACTCAAGAACTTTGCATGTCTAAATCCTTGTGACGAGTTTAATGATCACTTTAGTCAGCTTTATAGGGGTTCTGCTTGTAGTAGTATTGGTACATGAGTTTGGTCATTTATTTACTGCCCGATGGTTTGGGGTCAAGGCCTTAGAATTTGGAGTAGGTTATCCTCCGAGGATTTTTAAAGTCTACACAGGCAAGACTCAAATCGCATTATCTGCAAGCACTATTTATTCCATGGAAACCCCAATCCATGAAGGTCAAATTATCCATATAAGATCCATATGGATCAATAATAAATTAAATGCCTCCCATTTAACTGATGATCCTGTAAATTTACATGATGACCAGAACACTTCAGGATTAATACATCACGGTAAAATTGTTAGTATCTCTGAACAAGAGCTAATTGTTGCAGATATGATGTATTCTATAAACTTATTTCCACTGGGAGGATTCGTACGCTTATCTGGCGAAACGGATGCCTCTCTACCGATGAGTTTAGCTAGCAAACCACCTTGGCAAAGAGCCATCATATTAATATCTGGGGCTCTCATGAATTTAATATATCCAATCCTAGTATTCACCATACTAAGTATGGTTCCTCACAACGTTCCTATAGAAAACTCAGGACAAATTCAAATTGTAGAGGTAATTCCTGGATCACCAGCAGATCAAGGAGGTGTCGCAGCACAAGACAAAATTCTTTTTGTTAACGAAGCCCCGATCAGTTCACCTTCAAGTCTAAAAGATGTCCTGAATTTAAACCAAGACCAATCATCAAAATGGACTGTTGAGAGGTCTCAAAAACGAATTGACCTAGAGGTTATCCCTCAATATGACAACTCTTATGAACAATGGGTCAGCGGAATTCGTATAACCACAGTTAATCAACAGTACACCAGAAAGTCTAACCCTCCATGGGTCGCTGTCTATGATGGATTCGCCGAAACTATAAAGTTACTAAATGCACTCCAGTACGAAGTGAGGAACATGGTGACCCAAGATGTGCAGAATCAAATCACTGGACCGGTAGGGATAGCTCAGATAACAGGAGAAGTGGCTAAACAGGCTGGTTTCCAAGGAGTAGTAATTCTTTCCATCATTATTAGCATAAATCTGGCTATCCTAAATATTTTACCTATTCCAATGTTAGATGGAGGTAGATTATTATTTGTAATGATAGAGATGGTAAGAGGCGGCAAACAATTAAGCAGACAACGAGAAAACTTTTTCCACGCTATGGGATTTGTGTTCCTGATAACTTTAATCATAATTGTTACAATGAAAGATATACAAAAAATATTGTTAGGGGAATCCTTCCTGGGTGGATAATAATTAATCTACTAACAAAAAGGTCTGATAATGAGAAGAAATACAAGTGTTGTATCTGTAGGAAACGTTAAAGTCGGTGGTAATAACGATATAACAGTTCAAAGCATGACGAAGACAAATACCAGTGATGTTAATGCTACAGTGAAACAAATAAAAGATTTAGAAGAAGCAGGCTGCGAGATTATTCGGTGCGCAGTTCCAGATATGGCAGCTGCAGAAGCGCTAAAATCAATAAAACAACAGGTAAGCATACCTGTCATAGCAGATATCCATTTCCATTATAAATTAGCAATAGAAGCAGCCCGCAATGGAGTGGATTGTTTACGTCTAAATCCAGGAAACTTAAGAGACTCAGAGCAAATTAAAGACGTAGTTAAGATAGCTAAGGAACGCTCTATCCCTATCAGGATCGGTGTGAATTTTGGAAGTCTTCCTCCAGTAGGAGGGATAGGCAAGACAAAAGGATTTTCACGGCATATGGACATGGTGAATACGTTGCCCAAGGCCAGCGAAATCACGAATGACACCTACAGCGTGGTAGACCACATGATAGCAACCGCGCTCTGGGAGATCAGCTTATTAGAACAAATGGATTTCGACGATATCAAAATATCTTTGAAAGCTTTTGATGTGCCAACCACTATCGAATCGTATAGAAGGCTAGCTAAATTAGTACCTTACCCATTCCACTTGGGAATCACTGAGGCAGGCACAGCATTCGCGGGTTCCATAAGGACAGCCGTTGGATTAGGTGTTCTCCTATACGAAGGAATTGGTGATACGATACGTGTTTCATTAAGTGATGATCCTGTTAAGGAAGTAGAAGCAGGGTTCGAAATTCTCAAATCCCTAAACTTAAGAAATAAAGGTACAACTCTTGTTGCTTGCCCAAGTTGCGGGAGAGCAGACGTAGATGTTCGAAAATTAGCTAACGACGTTGACCAACTACTTAAGAAAACCGACAAGAATATAAAAGTCGCCGTGATGGGATGCGAAGTTAACGGTCCTGGAGAAGCTAAAGATGCCGACATAGGAATTGCCGCAGGTGCAGGCAGAGCAATAATATTCAAAAAAGGCGAAAAAGTTAAGGTAGTACCTGAAGAAAATATGTTGGCAGCACTAATGGAAGAAATAGAAAACACTCCTTCTAGCGTATAACTTAGAATAACCAAAGAGATAAGGATAATCCAAAATGAAGCTCTCTCAACTAGCTTACAAAACACTTCGTGACACGGGTGCAGATACAGAGACATCCAGCCATTCTTTATTACTGCAAGCTGGCTTTATTCATCAACTTGGTGCAGGTATATACTCATATCTTCCGTTGGCCTTGAAAGCTATAAAAAACATCGAAAGCATCATACGTTTTGAAATGGACAAAACTGGGGCTCAAGAAATATTAATGCCTCACATACAGCCTCAAGAATTGTGGGACTTAACTGGCAGATCCACTGCCTTTGGAGATAATTTATTCACTTTAAAAGATCGCCGAGATAGAGGGCTTGTTCTAGCACCCACTCATGAAGAATCTGTCACAACCATAAGTAAATCCATAGTACAAAGCTACAAAGATCTTCCTTTTACCTTCTATCAAATACAAACCAAATTTAGAGACGAAGCGCGGCCAAGAGCAGGCCTAATAAGAGTACGTGAATTTGCCATGAAAGATGCGTACAGTTTCAGTCCCGATGAGCAATCTTTAGACCAAATTTATGAGGCAATGGCAATTGCTTATCAAAATATATATAGGAAGTGTGAAATACCTGTATTAATGGCAGAAGCAGATAGTGGAGCAATTGGAGGCAAAGACTCACATGAATTTATATTCCCTACTGAATCGGGAGAAGATACTGTAATTACTTGCTCCAATTGTAGTTACACTGCCAACGTTGAAAAAGCTGTAGGCCTTCTCATATCAAGCAACACGGAAACAGAGGAGCCTCAAATTGAAATACCTACCCCAGGTGTGACAAGTATACAAGAAGCTTGTACATTCCTGAATGTAACTCCTGATCAAACATTAAAATCCCTATGCTATAGCGCAGATAGTCAATTAATAATGGTTTGCATACGTGGAGATTTAACTGTAAACGAGATAAAACTCAAACAAACTTTGAACGCCAAAGAACTAAGAGTCGCTTCAAACACAGAAATCGAACAATTAGGTTTTTCATTAGGTTCAATATCACCTGTCGGTATAGACAATATGACAATAATAGGGGATGAGTCCATAACCACCAGAAGAAATTTCACAGCCGGAGGCAATAAACCTGAAACACATCTAAAAAATGTAAATTACCCTAGAGACTTCAATGTCAGTCAAATAACGGATATATCTATGGTAACCGACACTCATATATGTACAAAATGCGAGAATAAATTAGAAGCAATACGAGGAATTGAAATTGGCCATATATTTAAGCTAGGAACTTTTTTCTCAGAATCCTTAGGGCTACATTTCGCCGACCAAGATGGGAAACAACAACTTCCATTGATGGGCTGCTATGGGATAGGAGTCGGGAGATTGTTAGCAGCAACAGTAGAAGCGAATCATGATGAAAAAGGGATAATATTCCCAAAATCTGTAAGCCCTTATCAAGTCCATCTTATTGCCTTAAATTCTACCGACCAAGAATGTAGTGATACAGCACTGTCTATATACAATTCTCTGTGGGACCGAGGGATTAGTTGTTTATTTGATGATAGGCCAGACCAAAGCGCAGGGGTAAAATTCCGAGATTCCGAACTGTTTGGTATACCGCTGCAAGTAATCATTAGTCCTAGAAATATACAGAATAGTGTCTGCGAGATGAAAGTGAGAAAAACCCTCGAAACTTACAGTATCCCTCTAGACGACGCCATAGAGCACATAGCTAAATCTATTTAATCGAACTCTCAGAATTCCTACTCTCTAACACTGAAGAATATAATTCCAAATTTACTTTTAGTCCTGGAGCTAATTTCCCTTCCATAGACGAATTTAATATTAATAACAATCTGAACTGAGCTGCGAGATCCTCGGCCAATTTTGACTTAGCCTCTGCTAATGTATCTCCTGAAACAGGGACTCTTAATCCTGTAAGTGGTAATTTAAACTTAGATTCACCTGCCCAAAAAGTATCTAATGAATCAATAATCACAATTGGGATTACGCCTTTTATTCTAAATTGTGAATCTTCTCCGAGATCATCATCAGATAGTTCGTCAAAAGTGACCCTACTAACGTCACTATGATTTATGTGATATTCGGCTTTAGTAGATGTACTAGCATCTATTTTTTTCCAATCCCAAACTAGAGGAGTGGATTGATCCATGCCTGGAGTGACTTCTACAGGAGTGCTCCAGTCTTCACCAATCAATTGCTCCTCATCATTCATCTGATGTTATCTCCCAAGCGTCATATACTTGCGGAGGTAACTCAATTGGTCCTATCGCGTTCTCATAATCTTTAACATGTTTAGTAGCCAACACTGCAATTGCTTTGAGCATCTGAGGGCTTACTTTTATTCTACTTCTCAGAATTGGTTCACGTTCTTCCATTTGTTCCCCGAAAAATAATACCGCAGAATACAAACTAGAATATATATGAAGCGAGTCCGCATAAAAGGTTATAGGTTCATCAGAAATCTCTTCGGCATTTAAAGAACCAGGCGTAGCAAAGTTTTCATCTTTTGGTATTTCATCATCCGGCGGGACATAAGGTCTTTGAATTATAGGCATATAACCTCCTCATTCACTATGATACAGGTGTCATTTTTGAATAATGGGAAAACCTTATCATCCAACTACACCCTATAGATACAAGAGACAAAATCATAGCGATAGTAAATGCTAACAAGTAATCCCCATTTAGGTCAAATAAAATCCCTCCTAAAATCGGGCCTATGGCTATACCTAAGCCCCTGCCAATTTCAACCAATCCTAAAATCTCACCTAAATACACTCTTGGATATATATCTCCAGCTTTAGCAGATAGGATTAAGCCCCCTATTCCATCCGTAAGGCCAGAAAATGCGACATATAAAAGTATCGGCAACAAATTATTCATATTGTTAGTTAGAATTAAGACTGATATAGCAATTAACTGTAACCCAATCCCTACAGTGAACATTATTTCTCGTCCCAATTTATCTGACAGGTATCCTAAACTAGGTCTTCCTAGTACACTCACAGCTCCTATTAAACCTACAGCTGTTGCTGCATTCATTTGATCATATCCAGACAGCACAAAGAATGCCAAAATGTGCAATCTTATCATTTGATTAGAAATAGACAGAAATCCTCTAGCTCCTATCATCCACCAGACAGATTGGATTTTATATGCTTTAAAAGAATGACCTGAATTTATAAGTTCACCGTCAATGGTGGAATCATCTGTTTCATCCAGTTCCTTAGGAGCTGGTTTTTGCAAAAACAAATTCAAAGGAAAAACAAGCGTGAAAAATATCAAACCAATAATCCTAAATGACCATCTCCAACCTACTCCTAACACTAACGCCTGGGACAGAGGAGTGAAAATGGCCTGCCCTAGAGGATTACCTGCATCTGCTAATCCAAGAACCGTACCCCTCGTGGCAGGAAACCATGGTGACAGAGTAGCCATAGCGGTAAACGAAGAAATTGATGTGTGGCCTACCGCTGCAATGAAACTATAAAATATATACAGGTACCAAATATTTGGGGCATAACTACTGAGTTGCCATCCTATGATAATAACTATACCTGCTAAGACAAAGAATTTTTTGGGGCCTAGGTTATCGAGTAATCTACCAAGTAATGGAGATGTTATCGCGCCAAATAATCCTCCAAGAGAAAAGACCAAAGATGTAACAGTAGCACCCGTCTTGAACCCATTTTTTAAAGCTAAATAAAATACTGACTCAGTATTTTTAGCACCACCCTCTACTATCAAATTACTAAATGACAAGAAGAATACTGTCCAACCAGGATATTTAAGCTGTTTAACCATGCTTCGAAGTTTTTTCATTCACAAATACACTATTGATGTGATTCTTGACCACTGTAACATAGAAAACTATAATTGAGGCCGTATTAATATATTGGATTCACACGCATTCCAAACTAAACAGTAGATTGAGTTCCACTTGAGCAAACTAAGCCCACAAACATTAAAAAACCTCCATAGAGATGCTTCGGAAGAGCTGAACTCTATAGATACATCCAGTGGAATTGATGACTGGAGAATTAAGTTTCTTGGCAGGAGAGGAGAGTTAGCCCAATTACTTAGCCAAATTCCTAGCCTTTCTGACGATGAGAAAAGAGCAGTCGGAATTGAAGCCAATAAAACCAAACAATCCCTAGAGACACTACTATCTATAGCCATAAGCAGATTGGATGAGGCAAACATCCCGGAAACAGACCATCTGGATGTAACTCTCCCAGGGGTACCAATTTACGAAGGGAAATTACATCCAACAACCCAAGTAGTAAGAGAGATATCGCAAATTTTCCTTCGCATGGGATTTGACATATCTGAAGGACCTGAAGTTGAATGGGATATATACAATTTTGAAAAACTTAACATACCTGTAGGCCATCCCGCTAGAGATATGTGGAACACTCTATGGATAGATAACACAGAGCTCAATACACAAAATACTATCTTGTTAAGAACTCATACATCACCTATGCAAGCCAGATTGATGGAACAAACATCACCACCTATACGAGTCATAGTACCTGGAAAGTGTTATAGATATGAAGCCACTGATGCAACCCACGAATGGCATTTCTACCAAATTGAAGGATTAGCAGTGGATAAAGGCATCAATTTTTCTGACTTAAAAGGTACACTTTATGAGTTTGCACGACAAATGTTTGGGTCAGACAGAAAAGTCAGATTCAGATGTGACTACTTTCCTTTTGTAGAACCAGGGGTCGATATGTCTATAGACTGCTTTTCATGCGGAGGATCCTTAGTCCAATGTAGAATCTGCAAAGGAACAGGATGGATAGAAATCATGGGAGCAGGAATGGTTCATCCAAAAGTACTCTCTGGTGTAGGTTATGATCCAGAAGAATATACTGGATTTGCATTTGGGTTAGGCCCTGAACGAATTGCAATGCTCAAATATGGTATTGATGATATTAGGCATTTTTATTCCAACAATCTGAAATTCTTACGACAATTTTAAAACTAAAACGAACTGTGAAATGAAACTTTCTTTAAACTGGCTCAAGCAATATGTGAATATAAATACAGATGTAGCAGATCTAGCGCACAACTTAACTATGGCAGGACTAGAAGTCAACGAGGTTATTACCATAGGTGATTGGCGCGAGTGCTACGTGGGATTAGTCACATCAGTAGAAAAACACCCGAACGCCGATAGGCTATCTTTATGCAGCGTAGAAATCGATTCTGAACGATTCCAAGTTGTATGTGGCGCACCTAATGTAGAAGCAGGTATAAAAATATGCTTGGCTAGACCCGGAGCTCGCCTATATAACCCGCGTTCGAATTCATATGAAAAGTTGAAAGCCAACAAAATTAGGGGTGTAACTTCAGAAGGTATGATATGTTCCGAATTGGAACTTGGTATAGGTGAAGATCACAACGGGATCCTCATACTCCCGGCAGAAACTGCGGTAGGCACGAATATAGAATCCATTTTGTCAGATATGATCCTTGATGTTGAACTCACCCCCAATAGAGTAGATTGTTATTCAGTAACAGGAATAGCGCGAGAAATATCAGCACTGACAGGACAAGCACTATGCTTACCAAACTTAGATTTTCCTTCAGGTAACACAGATGTTCCATTATCTATTAATATCGAAGCCCCAGACTTATGCCCTCGGTACACTGGTGCAATCATCAAAAATGTTACTATCCAAGAATCTCCCGAATGGTTAAAAGACAGATTAGCAAAGTCCGGCCTAAATCCAATTAATAACATTGTCGACATCACAAATTTTGTAATGTACGAACTCAACCAGCCCATGCATGCATTCGACTTAAATACTATCCCAAACGGAATAATCAAAGTCCGGCGAGCTGTGAAAGACGAACCCTTAACACTTTTAGATGGTCAATCTCTGAAACTCGATTCAGATACCCTGGTTATCGCGGATGATACAAAGCCTATTGCTTTAGCCGGTATTATGGGAGGCCAAAACACTCAAATCACAAGTTCAACTACCGATATTTTACTCGAAGCAGCAACTTTTAATGGTTTTAACAACCGAATATCTTCGGACAAATATAGAATTAAAACAGATGCCTCCCTAAGATTTGAAAAGTCACTAAGCGAGGAATTACCTATTAAAGGATTAAACAGAGCTATTTCCCTGATTACGGATATGTTGGACACTAGTACATTAGCAGCATACTTGGACATCGATACAAATCCTGAAAGGAAACCATTAAAAGTGAACTTAGATACAGACAAAATTCAGTCGGTTCTGGGCATGGAACTCAATCTTAATACATGCACTGAAGTGTTACAAAGCTTAGGTTTCGAATGCTCAAATGTCACTAACAACCAACTTACCTGTACAATCCCGTACTGGCGCAACGATGTAACACTACCAGAAGACCTAATCGAAGAGATTATCAGAATCATAGGATATGATGAAGTCCCAACAAGAATGCTTACCACTGAGATACCTCATCATAAAACAGATAACCAATACACATTGAAAGAATCGGTTAGAGATTTGTTTGTAGCTTCAGGTTTACAAGAAATAATATCCTACCCTCTAACAGATGCAACATCATTAGCCAAATTAGAATTGTCTGATATATTGCCTAATTCCATTAATGTACTCAATCCTATGAGTGGTCTCTACACGCAACTGCGGACATCCCTCAGACAGAACTTGCTAGCTACGCTACAGCAAAACCAATATAACCATGAAGGTCCTTTCAAACTATTTGAACTAGGCAGAGTGTTCTATCCTAGTGATAATGGACTTCCCGAAGAAATTGAAACTATAACAGGTGTATGCGCCGGAAAGAAGCGAGAAAGTCATTGGAGTGATGGTTCAGAAAATATATCATTCTATGATACAAAAGGCATAATTGAGCAACTGTTTTCTCACTTGAATATGGATGTTTCATATGTCATTAAAGCCGATGGTACTTATATTCCAACTCAATCTGCTACCATTTTCTATAACGACAATGTGATAGGAACAATAGGAGCGGTGAAAAAATCCGTACTCCAAAATTTTGATATCCACTTCGAAACAGTGTTCATGTTTGATATAAATTTCAACAAAATCATTGAATCCAAAACTTCAACTGCAAATAAGTTCGAACAGATTTCTAGGTTTCCCGAAGCCATAAGGGACCTAGCTCTTGTGGTGGACCAGCGTATAGCATCAGATGACATCACTAAACAAATATTGACTCAGAAATATGTAACTTCCGTAGAAATATTTGATGTCTATGTTGGAGAAGAAGTAGAATCAAACAAGAAATCTTTAGGATTCCGCATCCATATGCAAAGTATGGACGACACTCTTACTAATGAATTGATCATAGAACAGATTGATAAAATTATGACGCTTGTATCAAATAAATTCAATGCTCAATTGAGGTAACAATGGAAGAACACGTACATAAACATGTTGATGAAGATATGCTATCCGTAGAGGAAGCCTCATCGATAATAATGCAATATTTCAAGACCTTATCCACAATTTCATTACCTATCTTAGACACTCTTGGTTACACATTGGCTGAAAATATGTATTCCTCTATAAACATTCCTCCTAATGCTAACTCAGGAATGGATGGATACGCGATAATCGCAAATGATCTAGCTAATTATAATGAATCTAACCCAGTAACTTTAAAAGTGATAGGTACAGTACCTGCTGGTTCGGTTCCTCAAGTAGAAGTATCCAATGGAACCGCAGTTAGAATCATGACTGGAGCCTCAATCCCTAACGGAGCCACCGCTGTAGTCCCATTTGAAGAAACTGACGAAACAGAAAGAATCGCAAGTGAAATCCCATTAGACGAAATTACTATAAAGACAAAAATATCAGATGGAGCCAACATTAGAGCCGCAGCAGAAGACGTAAAAATTGGGGATTTGATATTAGAATCAGGAATAACAATTCGCCAGCAAGAAATAGCTGTACTAGCATCTCTTGGTCTAGCTGAAACAAAGATTGTTCGAAAACCTATAGTAGGCGTGATTTCTACAGGTGATGAATTAATAGAATTAGGTAACGAATTATCTCATTCTAAGATTTATGATAGTAATAGTTATGGAGTATGCGCAGCTATACAAGCTGCGGGCGGAGTAGCGAAACGTGTTGGTATCGCTCGAGACACTTTTGAGGATTTGGAGAGCGCCATAAATGAATGTTTTGACTGTGACATGATAATAACATCAGCAGGTGTATCCAAAGGAGATTATGACTTTGTTAAAGAAGTACTAACTCAAAATGGGGAAATGAATTTCTGGTCTGTAAGGATGCGCCCAGCAAAGCCTCTAGCCTTTGGGTTAATCAATATAGCCAAGAAAAATGTTCCTCTGATTGGACTTCCAGGTAATCCAGTTAGTGCATTAGTCGCCTTTGAAATGTTCGGAAGACCCGCCATACTCAAAATGCGCGGCAAAAAGAGACTCACTCGGCCCATAATATCTGGTAAATTGAATGGTACTATAAATAACTTTGACGGGAGAAGAGTATACGCCCGCGTGATAATTGAAGAATCGGAAGGTACTTATATTGCCACACCTACGGGACCTCAAGGATCAAACATACTGACGTCACTATCTAAATCTAATGGACTTGCAATATGTCCTGAAGATGAAACAAAAAAACAAAGTGGTGATATAGTTAATATAATAATGACTAACTGGAATGAAGAGGTAAATCTATGACAACAAGAACAGACATATCAGAAATAACATGCAAGATTAGTTTCGCTAGAATAGCCGAGTTAAACCGGTCTGCATTGACATTACTATCCGAACGGCTTCATCCTGACTGTCCTTCCTGGAAGAAATCAATAAATGAACTTCCTACACCCGAGAAACTTGTCGCTGAGATAACCGCTAACTGCAAAGCAGATGAAAGTTATATAAATACTGACATGCCTATAAAAGAAATGATATTTAGAATTCTGTTAACCAGTAAAAATAAACCCAGAACAATAGGTAATCTCCACAAACTGCTAACAGGCACTTGGTCAACCCCAGTAAAACCTATAACTTTATCCCAATCCTCGCTAGTAAAAGTTATAGAACTTGATGATTACTACGGTTTCGAACTTTCAGAATAAACGGTATTATCCGCGGACTAAATTCTGATCTGCAATTTCAACCAATTGGTTGAAAGCGGCTATATCGTTGACAGCTAAATCTGCCATCATTTTCCGGTCTATTTCTACACCAGCATTCTTTAGCCCAGCAATAAATTCGCTATATTTCATATCTGAATTTCTGCAAGCCGCATTAATTCTTGCGATCCACAATCGACGGAAATCAGCTTTACGTTGCTTCCTATGCCTATAAGAATGTGACCATGCATGAATAAGCGCTTCTTTGGCCCATTTATAGTTTCGATGTGAGGATCCTTGATATCCTCTGGCAGCAAGCAAGACTTTCTTGTGTCTTGCCCTCTTTGTTACCCCTCGTTTAACTCTTGACATCTAATAATCTCCTAAGCGTCCTCTATTGATAAGGCAGTAGTTTGGAGAGACGTTTGACATCTTTCTCACTAACCACGGACTTTTGATCGTATTTATGAGTCACTTTGTTGGGTTTCTTTCTCCTTAAGTGACTACTATTCCTATGTCTTCTCATTAATTTGCCAGAGCCCGTTACATGTATCCGAGCTTTAGCACCTTTATGGGTTTTAAGTTTTGGCATTTTATATTCTACCTAATAATTATTATTTCTTTGTATTGGGTACTAACGTCATCGAAAGAGATCTGCCTTCCATCGCTGGCGAACTTTCCAATTTTACATCATCTTTGAGTTCATCCGCCACTCTTTTTAACACGGTCAATCCAAGTTGAGTATGAATGGCTTCTCTTCCTCTGAATCTTACGGTTAGTTTTACTTTGGCTCCATCATCAATCATTTCTTTAACTTTTCGTAGTTTGGATTGAAGGTCATGTTCTCCAATATTAGGCCTAAACCTCATTTCCTTAAGTTCAGTTCCTTTCTGACTCTTTCTGGATTCTCTTTCTTTCTTGGCTGACATATACCTCAGTTTGCCATAATCCAACAGTCGGCATACTGGGGGGTCTGTATTCGGAGAGACTTCGACTAGGTCCGTACCAATATCTCTTGCAAATTCCAAAGCCTGTTTGATAGGCATGACACCGTGTTGTTCACCTCTGTCTCCAATCAACATTACTTTTGAAGCAGAAATCTGTTCATTTACTTTATATTGTCGCGCTATAGTAGTTTCTCCTGTATTTGCGAATGAGTGTAAAATTTAACACAATTAGCTTGTATAGGTCAATTAAATACCCTATGGTACGAACTACAGAGTGCCTCCTATATCTTTGAGAAACTCTTCTATATCAGGAGATAACTCAGTCAATGAATCCTGAGTCTCTACATAGGTAGAATCATATGACTGTTCTAGCATGTCTACAAGGTTAGTTATGTCCTCAGAGCTTTGAATGTAAGCAGCAGCTTCTAAATATTGGTCCTCACCTTGCTGTTTATCCACATATTTTTTAGGCAAATCATATAACACGCATAATATCTCCATGATCCTGGCCTGGCCGTTATAATCTTCATCGATTTCCAAGTATTGTGGCAAATGTACAACAAACGTGTTCGTTGTAATTCGTCTGTCTCTTAATTCTTGTTGTATCAGCATAGTTATTGATGTTGGCCCCTCATAATCGCTTTCCCTCACCTGTAAATCCATCAATGATTCAAGTAAACTCGAATTGTTAGTAATAGAAGATACTACAAGCGGTCTTGTATGAGGTACCATGTCGTACATTCCTCCAATCATCGTGTATTCTGATATTTGGAACCTATCTGATAATTCTATAATAGCCTCAATAAATTCTTCGCTATTTATATGGGGTTCCAACATTTCCATTAGTATAAGATCATGCGTCTGCTCAGGACGTTTTACGTAATACAACCGAGTTTGGGGCTGCCGGAAAACTCTTTTACCATCAGAAAAATAGGTACGGGGCCTATAGATAGTATAATCATAAAAAGTACTAGGGCTACGCATCGTAGCTAATTCTTCAGCTCCCAAGGCGTCCTTTAAGAATCTTATAACTCTCGTGCCTACCCTGCCAACATCTATCCAAGGTTTAAGCACCATTACTACTTGTGGAGATCTTAGTTCTACTCCAGATAAATCCACATATTTAAATACATTACTCATTTTCCGTAATTACTCCAAATTAACATTCACCCATATCATTGAGTGCTTCCCTAGACCAAACAATTTGCCCATCTATTATTGTAACTACTGTATCTAGTTTAGTTTTCCCTTCTACCATATTTCCTGACATATCATGCCATACAAATCTCCCTTCCAAAAGGTCGAACACAGCTACATCTGCGACAGAACCCACAGATAATGTCCCATCGCTTAAGTTTTTATATTCAGCTAACCCCAACACTTTAGCCGGAGTAGTAGTAGCTGCTGCAATCGCTTCATCCCAAGACAATCCCACAGCGTGAAATTGACTAACTAAATCATTCATTTTGTACACAGTACGATCATCCGGTGATATATGTAAATCAGTGCTTATGGTGTCTATAGGAATGCCTTGGCTTATGGCACTTCTTACCACAGCCATATCACAATGAATCCCAGCGTGCCCAACATCAAATACGATTCCTCTCTCAGCGGCGTCCTTTACTTCAGAGCGAATATTACCGTGGTTATCCAATATATTTTCTCTATCTCCATTAAATACATGAGTAGCTATATCACCTTCAGTCATATGTTTGAGAATTGTTGGTAAAGGAATCGGAGTTCCACTTACATGAACCATAAGTCTGGTGCCTGATTGAACTGCTGCTTCTTTTGCCATGCATAGCGCTTTCTCTGCATCCCAGTAAGACACCGCATTATAATGCATCCTAACCTTTACCCCGAAACAAAACCCTGGATTTTCTTTTATAGCCGCAACGGTATCTTCTATGCTGATAATATTCATGTCATGCAACCCACCACCAAGTTGCCTGTTTGGTGCCAATCCAATTGCCGATATGTGCAAAAAACATAGGAGAGTAGTTTTATGCGTAGGGAAAACATAGTCTCTCATAGCTTTGTAGTTGAGATACCCGGAACTACCAGCATCAACTCCTGTGGTCGCTCCATACGGCAAACAGTTACTGTCTGCATGAACGGAACTTCCGTTACCTCCATCATAGAAGTGCCCATGGATATCAATAAGTCCCGGTGTAACCACTTTGTTACTCACGTCAATTACTCTGGTTTCGGTGGATGCGTTTAGTTCTTTCCCAACAGCAGATATCAATCCATTTTGTATAAATAGGTCACTAGTTGTATTCACTCCATTTGCAGGATCTATTATTGTCCCATTTTTTAGTAGTAAATCACCTGTCGTCATATTTCTCCTAGATACAAATTACTTCCTTTATTGGTCTGTGAAATTTATTAACCTCAATTGTGGGTATACCTTTTCAACTGGCTTGTCTAGGTCTTGTCTCCCTATTTCAGTAGTCTCTAGTAACTGCAGTAACGATTCATTGGATACTACCTCATCAACTAATTTATCAATGATTTGAGGTGATTTACCATCAAGTCTTCCAAGTTGATACGCCAAGGTCACGGCCAATTGGGCATTTATAATCGCTTGAAAAGCATCTGTTTTTTCAAGATCATCTGGCAGACATCCACTTTGATCCGCAAAATCATCGAGTATTTGTCCTATGATAGGGGGCAAATCTTTGAAATCAATTTCTGTCATATACTGAAGAATTAAATCCGACAGCTCCGTAACTGCTTCTTCATTGAGTATAGAATCACTATGGTCACTATTACGCCAAAAACCTATCTGATATTCAGGCATGTTGCCTCCAAATTCCAATCCAACGAATTGTATCACGAGTCGATCAAATATCCGTTGACTAATTTACATTGAATATAAATCAATTTACATGCTAGTATTGTTCAATGAACGGATATGGTAGGTATAATGCTGCATAACATTGACACTAGAGTCTGTGCTGAATACTCAAAACATGTGTCGGTTGACGCTATTAACTCCGCAATGCAAGATGCCATTTCATATCTGAACCCAACCAACGATAATTTGACCATAAGTATACTTATTACTGACAACAAAAACATAGCTCAACTAAATCAGTCTTTCCGAGGAATCCCTGAAAGCACTGATGTCTTATCCTTTCCTGCTGAAGGAATAAGCAATGAAGAACCAGGAGTTACCGAATTTGAATCGGATCAACTAGGGGATATAGTGATATCTTACGAAGAAATAGAACGCCAATCCACAAAATACCGTCAATCTAGAGAAGAAGTGCTGAACTTTTTACTCATACATGGCTTACTCCATCTCTCTGGATATGATCATGCAACCCCTGAGGAACAAAGTCATATGCAACATAAAGAATCTGATCTACTTAATCAATTAAACATACCCGATAACATCGTATACAAAATGTATGAAGCTCACGGACTAGAAGGGTAGCTATGACTTCAATTTCGATGTATCGCAAATGGAGACCACAGTCTTTTGAAGAAATTTCAGGACAAGACCATATTTCATCGACTTTAAAACAAGCGATTCTGCAACAACGAATCTCCCACTCCTATTTATTTTGCGGTCCTAGAGGAACCGGTAAAACCACCACCGCTAGAGTCTTAAGCAAAGCGATAAACTGTCTAGCGATTGAGGAAGGGAATCCTTGCAATAACTGTATTATGTGCACTTCTAGCAATGAAGGGAAATTCTTAGACACCATAGAATTAGATGCAGCAAGTAATAGAGGAATCGATGAGATACGCAGTATCAAAGAAAAAATCAATTTCCTTCCGACTGAGGGTTCGAAAAAAGTCTACATAATAGATGAAGCACATATGCTAACAGATCAAGCATCTAACGCATTCCTAAAAACCTTAGAAGAACCTCCTAGCCACGTAACTTTCATTTTATGTACTACAGAGCCCCAAAAAATACTGCCCACCATTCTGTCTAGATGCCAGAGATATGACTTCAGAAAAATCACACATCCTATAGTCGTCCAAAGATTGCAATCAATAATTGAATCAGAAGGGATAGTTGCGGAAAACTCATCTTTGGAAGTCATTGCCCAGTCTTGTGACGGAAGCCTCAGAGACGCTGAAACTATCTTGGAACAAATGATAGTGTCTACCAATGGAAATCTTACCAGAGCAGATGTAGAGAGCTTCATTGGTATAAGCAATCCCTCCCAATGGGTAGAACTTGTAAACCTAATCCTAAATCATGACACAGCCGGATCCATCAGGTTGGTAAACGAGTCCTTAAGTCTTGGGATCGAATCCTCTTCCATACATAAAAACGTAATGAATTTATTAAGATCTGTCATGCTATACCAACTAGATCCATCCTTACTACAAACTTCTATATACAATTTAGAATCAGACATCAAACCTTTGGCAAACAGAGCTAATAACTCACAAATAATTCAATATCTAAGTCTGTGGAATGAAGTTAGTTTTAAAAACACTGAATCAGGTATTCTGTTGCTTGAATTGCTAATCGTAAAGCTTACAACAACTAATTCACCAGAAGTAGTCCACCATAATCAAACACCTGAAGCATCTCCTGTTCCCAAGAATGTGACCACTACATCAGCCAAGGAAGAATCTAAAGAAACCCGAGCATCTCAAGAAACCAAACCATATGTTACTAAAGAATACTTATCTCAAGATCAACCTAATACCAATGAAGGTAGTGGATCAAACCACACCATACCTAAACCCACCGAAGTTAATTCCGAATCAGAGCTCTTATCCACATGGAACGAAATAATACGATCTCTGGGGCGCCAAAAGGGAGAGAAATTCAACCTGGGAGCTCTTCTTAGAGATTGTGATAAAACTTCCTTGGAAATAGTCGACGGTAAAATGACATTGTATTTCAAAAACAGAGCTAACTTTGAACGAATGGAAGAGGAAATGTCCAGCCCAATATCCTATAATAAGGTAAGCGACACATTCAAGAAACATCTCAACCAAGATGTAGAAATCAACTTAGATATCATCAACAATAATGGTACTCAGAAAACAAGCTCAAACGCATTGCAAAACAGCCCACTTGTTAGAGTCGCTATGGGCATGGGAGCACATGTAGTACAGGAGAAATCAGATGAATAGAAATATGATGAAACAAGCACAGCAGTTGCAAACCAAACTACTTCAAATACAGCAGGAACTAGAAACTCTGTCTGTTGAAGGTAGCTCAGGTGGTGGAGTAGTAAAAATCGAAGTCACCGGCAAGCAAGAAGTGAAAAGTGTTGTTATAGATCCCGAAGCAACTGAAGATATAGAATTACTGCAAGATTTGGTACTAACTGCTATTAATGACGCTATGGAAAAATCTCAGCAATTAGCTTCAGAAAAAATGGGAGCCGTCACAGGAGGCCTCAATATCCCGGGTCTAACTTAATAGCCGATACAGGTTAGAACATGAATCTTAACAATGCTTCGAATGTGTCCGATTCTCTAAACACTTTAATTGAAGAACTAAGTAAATTGCCTGGTATTGGCCCCAAAACGGCTCAAAGATTGGCTTATTACATAGTGAGACAGCCAGATTACGAGAATCTTCAGTTAGCAGAGGCTATATCTGCAGTGACCACAAAAATAATATACTGTGAGAGGTGTCAAAATCTTTCTGACTATAACCCTTGCTTTATATGCACAAATCCAAACAGGAATACATCGCAATTATGTGTAGTAGAGGAACCCATGGATGTTGTAGCCATAGAAAAGTCAAACTGTTTTAAAGGACTATACCATGTCCTCCATGGTTCAATATCTCCTCTGAACGGCGTAGGACCTGATCAGTTAAGAATTCAACAATTATTTGAAAGGCTTCAAAACGAAGAGATAACCGAAATGATAATTGCAACAAATCCAACACTTCAAGGTGAAGCAACAGCTCTATACATAAGTAATAACAATGCTAAAAAAGATCTGGTAATAACACACCTAGCCAGAGGTTTGCCAATAGGCGGTTCATTAGAATACTCAGATGACATCACTCTAAGCAGAGCATTTCAAGGACGGCAACAAATCAGCGAATGATTTCGAGCAGAACATATACTAGCCAAGGGTTAGTATTAAAATACTTTCCCTATAAAGAAGCTGACTTGATCCTCACTGTGTTGACCAAACAGCACGGGAAGCTTCAAGCTATAGCTAAAGGAGCACGTAAACCACAGAGTAAGTTCTCTGGACACGTAGAGCCCTTAACAGTTGTGGACATCCAATTAGCAAAAGGGAAATCCATTGAAACAGTAACACAAGTTCAAACGTATAAAGCGTATCCATCTATGTATTCAGACATTAATAAACTCGCCAATGGAATTTATATTTCTGAATTGATTGATCAATTCACACCAGACAAAGAGGTTAACACAAAACTTTTCGATACCGGAATAAAAGTGCTAGACATCATATCCACATCTGAAGAGCCAGATTTGAGTATCCGCAACTTCGAATTTGAAGTTTTGAAATTATCTGGTTTTTTACCAGAACTCTATACCTGCCTCAAATGCGGGTGTGAGATCATCGCAGGACAGCACCGATATAGTGTCTCAAGTGGTGGTGTTATTTGCATTGATTGTTCAGACATAGATAACACCTTAGAATTATCTTTGGCAACCATGAAAGTTTTGAGGTATTTTAATCGCCACAATATCACTACAGAACCTGCATTTAAGATCAAAACAGAAACTTATACAGAATTGAAAAGCTTGCTAATAGAAACTATTATATTTTGGTTGGAAAGAGATTTAAAATCTTCACAATTTATAGAACACCTTAAATCGATACAAAAATCATATCAGCGCCATGATTGTATAATATAGGCACTACAATGAATGTTAATCCGATAAAAATAAACATAAATGGCGTCACTCACGAAGTGCACGTTTCATCAATTAATGACCATTCCATTCAGCTATGTATTGATGGCAAATTTTTCGAATTACAAATTACTCCTTCAATACACAATTCCAACCATTCAGGTGATTTGTATCACTCGCGGGATAATTCTAAAAACCAACCAATCCTAAGCTTCTATGGTAGCAATCTTAATATTGACGCTCAAATGCCAGGTAAAGTGATAGCTGTATGCGTACAACCTGGTGAATTAGTATCCGTAGGACAGCTATTATGCACTATAGAAGCGATGAAAATGGAACAAAACATTATGTCTCCAATAGACGGCGTAATTGATACTATACATGTGAAACCAATGGAAAGTGTCTTGAGTGGACACACTCTAATGACATTTAAGCAATCCTAATTAGTATTCAAAAGGATTTATTAGTGACTCAAAAATTCATCAAAGTTAAGGGTGCTAAAGAGCACAATCTCAAAGATATAACAGTCCAAATCCCCAAAGACCAACTTGTCGTAATTACTGGAGTATCTGGCTCTGGAAAAAGTTCCCTGGCCTTCGACACAATTTACGCGGAAGGTCAGAGAAGATATGTGGAATCTTTATCAGCCTATGCCAGACAATTTCTGGGACGTATGGAAAAACCTAACGTCGAATATATAGAGGGGTTATCACCCTCTATATCAATTGACCAAAAAGGTGTATCACATAACCCGAGATCCACAGTAGGCACAGTTACGGAAATCTATGATTATTTAAGATTATTATTCGCAAGGGCGGGTAAACCCCACTGTCACAAGTGTGGGCAACCAGTCACCAAACAAACAATTCAACAAATAACTGAATCTTTATTAAATTTGGATGATAATACCAGACTTACATTACTTGCACCCAAAATAATACACAAAAAGGGCAATCATCGAGAAGTCATAGAAGATGCCCAAAAAAATGGTTTCGTTCGAATGCGTATCGATGGAGAAATAATAAATCTAGATGGTTCAGAAGAGATTACTTTGGAACGAAATAAATGGCATAACTTGGAAATAGTCGTAGACAGACTCATAATACGCCCCTCTCTCGAGCGAAGTCGTATCACCGAGTCTATTGAAACCTCACTAAGAGAAGGAAAGGGCACGTTAATTGCAGCTACTCAAGGCCAAGGGGATATCATTTATTCAGAAAACTTTGCTTGTGTAAACTGCGACATCAGCCTACAAGAAATGGAACCCCGAACTTTTAGTTTCAATAGTCCTCATGGTGCCTGCAACACTTGTTCTGGACTGGGATATAACTTATCAGTAGAACCAGAACTGGTTATGCCTAATAAAGACATATCTCTTCTTGAAGGAGCAATCGCGCCATGGTCCAGATTGGGGAAATCAACATCTATTTGGTATAAGAATTTGCTGAAAAGTTTGTCTGACAAATACCAATTCGATCTGAGTACTCCTGTGAGTAAACTCCCAGACAATGTTATCGAGCTGTTAATGAATGGGGATAGTTCAGAAAAAATACAAATCTCCCATCACACCAGGAGAGGAAAAACTTATGTCTGGGAGGTCACTTTTGATGGAATCGTCAAAAACTTGGAGAGGCGTTACAAAGAAACCGAATCGGAATCCATAAGATCACGAATAGAAAGATACATGGCAGAAAAAACATGCAGCTCATGCGATGGAAATAGACTAAAAGATGAGGTATTAGCTGTAACTGTACTTGGAAAACATATAATGCAAGTCAGCAATGAGAGCATTGGTGAGATTTTAAAATGGATCAATACTTTGGCTATATCTGATGGTCGTCCTAACAGTTTATCAGAATATGACAGTATGATAGCAGAACCAATAATCCGAGAAATCTTAGTTAGATTAAAATTTTTAAATGACATCGGACTAGACTATATAAGCCTTAATAGAACAGCAAAAACATTGTCTGGGGGAGAAGCCCAACGTGTTAGGTTAGCCACTCAAATAGGTTCAGGATTAACAGGAGTACTTTACGTTTGTGACGAACCCACCATAGGCCTTCATCCGTACGATGATTCCCTATTGATTGGTACACTGAAGAATCTCAAGGACTTAGGTAATACCGTAATTGTGGTTGAGCATGACGAAAATATGATGAAAGCTTCTGATTTTATTGTAGATATGGGTCCAGGTGCAGGAGAATATGGAGGGCAAGTCGTCGCCACAGGTGATATTAGTCAAATAATGGCCAACAAAAAATCATTAACTGGCCAATACTTAAGTAAGCAAAAAATCATTGAATACCCTAGAACTCGTAGAACAGGTCATGGCACTTCAATCAAAATAGCTAAATGTTCTGCCAATAATTTAAAAAATATTTCAACTGAAATACCTTTAGGTACATTAACCTGCGTCACTGGAGTCTCTGGTTCCGGAAAAAGTACCTTAGCGTTTGAAACAATTTATAAAGCACTTGCCCAAAAAATAAACTCTTCAAAAGACCTGCCAGGTAAATTTGCAACTATTGATGGCACTGAAAATATAGATAAAATTATTAACATAGACCAATCACCCATAGGAAGAACCCCTAGGAGTAATCCTGCAACCTACACTGGACTTTTTACTCCCATGAGAGAACTGTACGCCCAATTACCAGAATCAAAACTTCGAGGTTACAAGCCCGGTAGATTTTCATTTAACGTTAAAGGTGGAAGATGTGAATCATGTGAAGGTGCAGGGCATATAAATATTGAAATGCAGTTCTTACCTGACGTAACGATTCCATGTGCCTCGTGCGATGGAGCTAGATATAACCATGATGCGTTACAGATAGAGTATCGTGGATTAAATATATCTCAAGTCCTAGATATGACCGTAGACGAAGCAATCGAGGTATTTGACAGGCTACCAAGAATCCGCAGTAGGTTAGAGACCATGCAAGCTGTCGGTCTCGGATATATCAAACTAGGGCAATCGGCTACGACCCTATCTGGAGGTGAAGCTCAAAGAATTAAATTGTCTTCTGAATTGTCTAAGAGATCCACCGGACAAACATTTTACATGCTAGATGAACCTACCACAGGTTTATCATTTGATGATTGCAACAAACTTATTAAAGTGTTGCACAAACTTGTTGATCAAGGAAATACTATATTGTTAATTGAACATAACATGGACATAATCAAAAACTGTGATTGGGTCATTGATTTGGGGCCAGGAGCAGGCGACAAAGGAGGTAAAATTGTCGGGCAAGGAACTCCAGAACAGCTTAGCAGCAATAAATCTTCAAAAACAGGAACTTTCTTAAAAGAAACCTTGAAAACACAGTACCAGAATCAGGAGTGAAATTTATCATAGGAGATAACTATGAACATATATCAAGACGAAAACATACAGGCTACAATAACCCAAATTAACATGGGACCATACTCAAACAATGGTTACCTCATTAAATGCAACCAAACCAATGAAGGTATCATAATTGACACACCTGCTGAACCTGAAAAAATAATCGAGGAAATTGGAGATACCAAGATCGTAGCGATCCTCATTACCCACGGGCATCAAGACCATCTCCTAGGATTTGACGAGATCGTAAATGCCGCTGACTGCCCGGTTTATTGTCATAGAGGTGACTTAGAATTACTTCCTAGGTCTCCCGATCAACAAATACAAGATAATCAAAAAATCCCATTCGGCAATCAAGAGATTACTTGTTTATTCACTCCAGGACATACTAATGGCTCAACCTGCTATCTCCTAGGGAATCACTTGTTTTCCGGTGACACTCTATTTCCTGGGGGGCCAGGCAAATCCAGAGATCCTGAAGCGTTCAAATTAGAACTCCAAAGTATCGAAAGCAAACTTTTCGTGCTGCCACCTGAGGTTGATGTGTATCCAGGCCACGGTGATACAAATACAACAATCGAAGAAGCCTTAGAAAAATTTGCAATATTCAGTTCTAAATCCCATGCACCAGACCTTTGCGGAGATATCGATTGGTTAAAAAGTTGAAATGAGATTGATTCTCATTTATAATATGAAAGCTTTATGAAACATTGGAATAATCCAACCCTGACAACCTTAGATAATGGGTTGAGAGTCATCACTCACAATATACCAGGTGCTACATCAGTATCCGCCAACATATGTGTCCAAGCAGGCTCTAAATATGAAACCTGCAGTAATTCCGGGGTCTCTCATTTCCTAGAACATATGCTATTCAAGGGAACAAAATCATGGCCTACTCCGGAAAGTTTAAGTGGTGCAATTGAAAACATTGGCGGAGAAATAAATGCTCTAACTTCAAAAGAATATACCATGTATTGGGCCAAAGTCCCCTATACTCAATGGAAGGTCGCTACAAACATATTATTAGATATGTGCATGAACCCACTAATGGAATCCGCTGAGATTACCAGAGAACGTAATGTTATTCATGAAGAATTACGGATGTACACCGACCACCCCTCTTACCAATCCGAATTAGGTATTGAAGAACTAATGTTTCCAGAACATCCCATGGGAAGAGAAATAGTAGGAAGCCACGAATCTTTAGAAGGTTTGAAACAATCAGAAATACAAGCTTACTTCTATGAACACTACAATCCATCAAATCTCATTATCACAATCACTGGGAACTTTCCTGAAGAGGAATTAATACAGTCGATAAATGACACAACAAACTCATGGATTCGTTCAAATAGCCTTATTAATTCTGTGGAACACATCCCTAATCACATCTCAAGCCGATTAGTTACTTACGATCAAATATCAGATCATACGTACATAAATTTAGGTATTCAGGGGCTAGAATTCTCACATTCTTTATCGCCTTTATTGAACCTAACCAACATAATCCTTGGAGAAGGCATGAGCAGCCGCCTCTTCATAAAAATACGTGAGGAATTGGGATTAGCATATGATATTTCCAGTAGTGTAAACACATATCATGAAACAGGAACTTGGCTAATCAATTGCAGCGTGAAAAACTCGAATTGTATGTCAGCAGTAGAAGCTATACTAGAACAGTTATATTCGCTTACTAATTCAGTAACCACCCAAGAATTATTAAATGTAAAACAATACGCAAAAGGTAAATTACTAATGGCCATGGAAGACACAGAGAAATTATCGGTTATGATTGGCCTCCACACGCTACTCTCTGGGGACTTATTAGATTTTAACGAAACTATAGAACAATGGGATAGCTTCACCGTGGAAAATCTTCATGAAATGTCCCGCACATTGATTACAAACACTCCCAAATTCTTATCCGTAGGAGGAGCTAAAGTATCAAATCACCAGCTTGCCTTGGAAAAGTTGTTGGCTTGATTCCATACTCCCATTTTTCTTAGAGGAATATTCCTCAACCATAGAATTAGTCAATACTCCTATGCCATCTATGGAGCAACTAATCACGTCTTCATACAATACAGGAGCGTATGGTTCTGGCCCGCCAACAAACACTAAATCACCTGGCTGCAAAGTTGCTTGTTGGCTTATATAACTCACCATTTCTTGTGGAGAATACGGTAGATCGGACCCTTTGAAAGTTTGTACGACATTTCCGTTAATCTCCATGGTCACAGAAAACTTATCAGCATTGAAATCAGTTTCTATGCAAGGACCTACAGGTGAAAAATTATCAGCTGATTTAGCCTTCCAAGTGGTTCCTCCTTCCTTACTGACTCGTTTACTTGCAACATCTATGCCACATGTATAACCCAAAATATACTTAGATACGTTTTTAGCATTAATTTTTTTACACTGTTTCCCTATAACAGCCACTAATGATGTGGTAACCCCCAATCTACTGAACAAATCATTCTCAATCATGACTGCTTCATTAGGTCCACAAATAGCATTACTCCCTTTTAACCATGGATCTATCCCGTATTCCCTAACCACATAACCCCCATCACCCATTGCCATATTGTATTTGGGTCCCCAGATTTGATTGGGACGTACCGGACAAACAACCTCAACCTCAGCTAACAAATGTTTTATAAAGGTCTGTCTGAACATAGTGTACACATTCCCTCGAAGTTCTATTACAGAATCTTCCGCAAGCACACCATATTTAACTGATTTATTAACTTTGAATCTGATTAATTTCATTTGTATCTCTATGTATTTTGTAATGAAAAAATTTTAATGTTTGTAATAAATACAGACAATGTTGTTACACTGTGGATTAGGTGTGTTTCCTCAATTTGAACACACATTAGCCTTAGGTAAATCGGCTTCTCTGTAATCTTTGCAGAGCTATATATACTACGGTATGATGTGCAAATAATTCATAATAACCAAAAGAGAGGATTCAATGCCAAACAACAAACCTTTCAACCTAATTGTGATACCTGATGATGAACCAGTTGTCCTTAAAACTACACCTTTGGCGGAAAAAGTCTATGATCTTGCAGAAACAGTGGAATGGCACACTACAAGGCCTCTTACAGACGACGAAACTATTAATTTGATCAAAGATGCGGACGCAGTAATAAATATTAGAGGAAGTGTTCAATTCAACGAAAATGTACTGAGCTCATGCCCAAATCTCAAACTGATATCGGTCTGGGGAACAGGAGTGAACCATGTAGATTTAGGATTCGCTGAATCCCAAGGTGTTTGGGTAAGTAACACTCCTGCATATGGCGCCCCTTACGTAGCTGAACAAGCATTAGCATTAGGTCTCTCAGTAGGGAGACAAATAGTGTCAAATCACAACCGAGTAGTCGGAGGAGGGTGGACTGCAGGTTATGTAAATGAATTTTACAACAAGACCCTAGGGGTAATTGGCACCGGAGCAATAGGACAACGTATGATCGAATTAGGGAAAGCTCTAGGAATGAACGTAATAGCTTGGACATTTAATCCTTCAGCTGAAAGAGCATCTCAATATGGTATCAGCTTTGTGGAATTTGATGACTTGATCAAGGATTCAGACGTGATATCCCTGCATATTCCGGCAACCTCTGAATCAATTAATCTTATCGACGAAAGAGAATTCAAACTAATGAAGAATACTTGCATAATTATAAACACAGCAAGAGGAGATATCATAAATGAAGCGGCTCTTATTTCCGCTTTGAGAAATAATACTATACTTGGAGCAGGCTTGGACGTTTTCCCTCAAGAACCTATGCCGGAAAACCATCCTCTTACAACATTGACAAATGTTGTGATCTCTCCCCACGTAGGAGGGATGGCAGAAGCCGCTACCATGAAAGGGTTAGAAATGACCATAGATAATCTAGAATCGTTCGCAAAAGGGAATCCTCTGTATGTCGTCGCTAAAGGATCCGATCACCACTTATCATAAAGGTCTGTTAATACCTATTCCTATTCGACTGTCTCACAAGAATCGGCTAATATCGTAACGGAATTCTTATTAACTTCTATAAAGCCGCCATCAACATTAAATCTGACCTCATTTCCTTCAGATATTAATCTTATTAAACCTGTAGACAATATAGACATCAAGGATGCGTGATTAGCCAAAATCCCGAGTTGTCCTTCAGCTCCAGGGACGACTACAGATTCTACATCTCCAGAATACACCACTTTTTCCAAGGTTATTATTTCTACATGTGTACTACTCATAAATATTTCTGTTCCTATTCAGCCATCTGGGCCGCTTTCTCTACAGCTTCATCTATAGTCCCGACCATGTAAAACGCCTGTTCAGGCAAGTCATCATGTTTTCCTTCTAGTATCTCAGCAAAACCTCTAACGGTTTCTTTCACTGGTACATATTTTCCTGGACTACCAGTGAACTGTTCAGCTACGAAAAATGGTTGGGTTAAGAATCTCTGTATTTTTCTAGCTCTAAAAACAACTTGTTTATCTTCATCTGACAATTCTTCAATTCCCAAAATCGCAATAATATCTTGTAAGTCTTTATATCTTTGAAGAACTTGTTGAACTCCTCTGGCAGTATTGTAATGTTCTTCTCCAACCACATTAGGCTCCAATATCCTAGCGAATGATGCTAATGGATCCACTGCAGGGAACAACGCCTGTGCAGCAAGGGAACGTTCTAATGAAACAACAGCATCCAAGTGTCCAAATGTAGTAACAATACCTGGGTCCGTATAATCATCTGCTGGTACATATATAGCTTGGAAAGAAGTGATAGAACCATTTTTGGTTGAGGTGATTCTTTCTTGCAAAGCTCCCATTTCAGTACCTAGAGTGGGCTGATATCCTACAGCTGAAGGCATCCTACCTAAAAGAGCAGATACTTCCATTCCAGCTAAAATATATCTATAAATATTATCCACGAAAAGAAGAACGTCTTGATTTCTTTCATCTCTGAAATATTCAGCCATTGTAAGTCCGGTCAAACCAATACGAGCTCTTACACCAGGCGTCTCATTCATTTGTCCGAACACCAATACAGTACTATCTAAAACTCCTGATTCCTGCATTTCATGCCACAAGTCGTTTCCTTCTCTAGATCTTTCTCCTACACCAGCAAATACCGATACTCCCTGGTGTTCAGCTCCAATATTCCTAATCAATTCCTGGATAACAACTGTTTTACCTACTCCTGCACCACCATACGCTCCGACTTTACCACCTTTAGGGAAAGGAGTTATCAGATCAAACACCTTGATTCCTGTTTCGAGAACTTCTACTGAGGTATTTTGATCTTCAAAAGCAGGAGGATCTCTGTGTATCGGTAAAGAACTTTCAGCCTCTACAGGTCCGAGTCCATCCAAAGGAGTCCCGGTCACATCAAACAATCTTCCTAAAGTAGCTTCTCCTACAGGTACTGTCACTTTTTCGCCAGTATTACTGACCTCAATGCCTCTAGCTAAACCATCTGTAGTTCCTAGGGCTAAGCATCTTACCCAATTGTTACCTATATGCTGTTGCACCTCTAGCACCAAATTCTCTCCACTGTTGTCCACTTCTAATGCGTCAAACAGTTTTGGAAGTTCATCAGATGCAAATTCAACGTCTACTACAGTTCCTATTATTTGTATAATTTTGCCTGAACTCATGATTTTCTCCTATTCCTAAATACTTACAACCATAATTATTTTATTACTCTAGAGCAGCCTGCCCTCCAACTAGGTCTAGCAATTCGTTAGTGATGCTATCTTGTCGTAATTTATTCATCACAACAGTTAGATCATCTCCTAAACTCTTTGCATTATCTGTCGCATTCCTCATAGCTACCATTCTCGCAGAAAGTTCACTCGCTATAGATTCTTGAATAGCATGGAATACTTTCATATCAACATACCTGGGAATCAATCCACCCAATACCATATCGGTGCTTGGTTCATATATATAATCTAGAGTACTATTATTTTCACTATCACCTGAATCGATAGGGATAACTTTCTCTATTACTGGTTCTTGAGTAGTCGTCGATATGAATTTACTGTAGCAAAGGTACATAGCATCTATTTCACCAGACGAATATTGATCCATTAATAATTTACTTATGGATTCAGTGTCTGACTTTACCACTCGGTCTCCTAGGTCTGAAAAACTTTCTGTAGGAGTTAAACCACATCTGACTAGAACATCTCTAGATTTCCTACCTACCGCAATAGATCTTATTTCTTGTTCATTGCTACTCACGAACGAGGATGCAAATCTGCTCAAATTAGAAATCAACCCTCCGCATAATCCTCTGTCAGGTCCAATCACCATTAGACCAATAGTGTTTACATCTCGTTCTTCTAGTAAAGGATGAACACTTTCGTTACCGCTTACTTGAGCGGATAGAGCAGTAACCACATTAGTTATTTTTTCTTCGTAAGGCCGACTGGATTGAACTGCGTTTTGGGCCCTTGCCATCTTGGAAGCAGCTATTAATGCCATGGCATTAGTCACCTGCCCAGTATTTTCAATACTGCGGATCCTTCTTTTTATGTCTCTTACGCTTGGCATTTATTTATTCCACACCTCAGTTATACGAAAGTTGATTTGAAATCTTGAATCGCTTGCGACAATTTAGCTTCCGTGTCATCAGTTAAATCTGTCGTATCGTTTATATCTGCTACGATATCAGGATGGCTAGCTTCGATATAACTAACCAGTTGGTTTTCAAAATCACCAACACGTTCCAAATCTATTCCTTCTGTATGTCTAGCGTTCAAGGCATACAAAATAATCGTTTCTTGAACCAAATTCAGTGGCAAATATTGAGGTTGCTTTAGTACTTCTACTGCCATCTGTCCTTGGCTCAATTGTGCTCGTGTGGCAGCATCAAGATCTGAAGTACCAAATTGAGCAAACGTTGCCAATTCTCTGTATTGAGCCAAGTCAATTCTTAAACTTCCTGCTACTTTCTTTACTGACCTAGTCTGTGCAGAACTACCTACTCTAGACACAGACAATCCCACGTTTATTGCAGGTCGTATTCCTGAGTTGAACAAATCTGATTCCAAGAATATCTGACCATCAGTAATAGAAATTACATTAGTTGGAATATAAGCAGACACGTCTCCTGCTTGAGTCTCAATAACAGGCAAAGCGGTTATTGATCCCCCACCATGGTCATCATCTAGCCTCGCTGCTCTTTCCAGCAATCTGCTGTGTACATAAAATACATCACCAGGAAACGCCTCTCTACCAGCTGGCCTTCTAAGTAATAATGACATTTGTCGATATGCCCATGAATGTTTAGTAAGATCATCATAGACAATTAGTACATCTTTTCCCTGTTCCATGAATTCCTCAGCCATAGCACATCCTGCAAACGGAGCGATATATTGAAGAGGAGCAGATTCTGCCGCACCAGCGGTAACTACTATAGTATGCTCCATTGCACCGTATCTTTCTAATGCACCTACCACTTCGGACACTTTACTTTGCTTCTGACCTATAGCTACATATATGCATATAAGGTCTCCACCTTTCTGATTAATAATCGCATCGATTGCAATAGCTGTTTTGCCAGTGGATCTGTCACCGATAATTAATTCTCTCTGACCTCTTCCTATCGGCACCATAGAATCAACAGCCTTAACGCCAGTTAGTACGGGAGTGGATACAGATTTACGTACTGCTACGTTAGGAGCAACCCTTTCAACAGGTAAAGTTTTATCAGTATTTACTGCTCCCTTTCCATCAAGTGGCCTCCCTAATGGGTCAACTACTCGACCAATCAACGCGTCTCCCACGGGAACCTCAATAATCCTACCAGTTGCTCTAACAGTATCTCCCTCTTTAACAGCGTTAGGATCACCTAATATAGCAGCTCCTACTATATCTGATTCCAAGTTCAATGCTAAACCCACGATATCTTCTCCAAAATCAAGAAGTTCGTTAGATCTAACACCTTGCAATCCTTGAATACTGGCGATACCGTCACCTACTTGTACAACAGTTCCAACGTCAACCAGCGACAAATCGCCACCAAATTCTTCAATCTGACGCTTTATTAAAGAAACTATTTCTTGTCCATTTATAGCCATACTTGGTTCCTCTTATTTTGTATTTTGATGCAATCTATCAAAAAGTTAAATTACTCCAGATTTGATTGCTTTCCGCATATCATTAAGTTGAGTTTTGATACTTCCATCTAGTAATTGGTCTCCAATCCGTATGACGACTCCACCAATGATTGATTCGTCTACGTGACTATCCAAAACCACTTCTTTGTCTACGATCTGTCTCACTACCTCTGTCATAGACGTAATCTGGGCAGCGTCCAAAGCCACCGCAGTCGTAACTTCAATTCTCTGCCTGCCAAAATGTATATCTAGTAGATTCTCGTAGTTTTCTACTAAATCGTTAATACAATCGGTCGCGGAATTTTTGATTAGAAGTAAAACCAAATTTTTAATCATCTGATGATTATCATTGAATGCCTCTTCCACTGCAGAGTGCTTCTGTTCTACTGAAACTTCCGCATGATTAAGCAAATTTTTGAAGTCCTGATTACTTAGTACCTCTTGAACTTCTCTCAATTCATTCAACCAGCTTTCGTAATTGCTTTCCTGAGAAGCCAGTTCGAACAATGCTTGGGCATATCTGGCACCTGACCTACCTAATGCCATTATTTACCACCCGCACTTGTACTTTCTTCCAATATCTGATCTATCAAATCTTTGTGACTATCAGCATCTAGTGTTTTCTTCACAACAGCCTCAGCAGCGTCTATTGCTAATTCTCCGAAACTTTCCCTTAGTTCTCTGATCGCAGAATCCCGCTCTGTCTCGATGTCTGATTTAGCTCGTTCAGTAAACGCTATCGCTTCTTCTTGAGCCTGCGCCATCCTCTCCTCTCTAAATCTGTCCGCCGCACTGCGTGCCTGATCCAATATCTTTTGAGCTTCAACCCTAGCTTCATTTATTTGAGCTTGTATCTCTGCTCTAGAATTATCCGCATCTTCTTGGGCTCTGTCCGCAGCTTCCAAGCTTTCGCGAATCTTCTCTGCCCGCTGGTCAATAGCACTAATCAATGGTTTATAGGCAAAAACTATTAGAATACCCAACAGAACTACGAAGTTAATTAGATATGCGACCAGACTAGGAATGTTTAAACCTAGTTCAGTCATATGTACCTCCTTAAACTATCTATTCTAAATACGTTAAACCACGAATAGAAGAATCACCGCTACAATCAATGAGTAAATACCCAAAGCTTCTGCGAATGCAATAGCTAGAATCATGTTAGTAGTGATTGCGCCAGCTGCTTCAGGGTTTCTACCAATAGCACCCATAGCACCTGCTCCCAATATTCCTATACCGACACCTGGTCCAACAACTCCTAACGCGATTGCAAGGGCTGCTCCCAGAAATTTAGCTGCTTCAGCTTCCATAAGTTACATCTCCTAGTTATACTTATTATTTTTTAATATCGGCTCCAAGCCGTTTTTAGAGAATCCATAATATTTGGGTTCTCTTATATTAAACTTTATTAATGTTCTTCATGACTCGTTGCTACAGAGATGAATACTAAAGTCAAACCGGCAAATATGATCGACTGTATTAATCCTACTAACAATTCTAGACCAAATACAAATTGCGTCGCTATAAATGGCACCAAAAATGTCACCATAACCACTAAGATTTCGCCAGCCGTCATGTTTCCAAACAATCGGAAGGTAAAACTTACAATTCTTACTAATTCACTAATCAATTCAAGTAGCCCAACAAACACATCTATTATGCCTGATGGTTTACCTCGCAATATTTTCCCAAATGCAAAGAATTTCTTAAAGTAGCCAAGACCATGAGATTTTATACCCCAGTATTCGACTAAAACAAAAGAAATCAGTCCTAAGGCTAACGGCATATTTAGATCAGTCCCAGCTGGTCTTATGAAATGAGCCTCTATAGTACCAGATTCATTTACAAATCCTAAGAACTGGTAGAAAGGTAACAGTGCTAACCAGGCATTAAACAGTACGAAGAAAAAGATTGTTGCGACCACAGGAAAAACTTTCCTAGCCATATCGTTACCAAGTACGCTAGAAGCAAATCCCAACACACCTTCAAACATTATTTCTATTAAACTCTGAAATCGCCCAGGGATTAAAGCCTTTTTCCTAGCACCCAAAACAAACAGAAGCACAATCACTATCGTTGCAAACCAGGAAGATATCATCGTGTTCGTAACGGCAAAGTCCATGAGACCTAAAGGAGTTGAATGATGTCCTTCATCTGCATGTCCGTCTTTACTGTCTTGTCCATGATCATCATGACCTTTATGGTCACTGGAATCATGTACATCTCCATGGCCATCTGATTTGCCATGACTGTCATCTTGGTGTTTTGTTACTGATTCGTAACTGTGTTCATCTGAGTAACCCAGATGATGATCTCTTACAGATTGTGGGAACACTGGTTGAGGAGGCAGAGCAATATGAGGTTTTTCTAAAAATCTCTCTTTCCCAAAAATAGATGATCCTATTGCTCCATTAATGAATCCCGTTACCAGTAATGCTACGATTCCAGCGATTACCAGATACTTGATCATTTTTTTCGAACTAGCCAAATCCCTCTCACCTACTGTTTTATAAACTGCTTCACCATTTTAAATAAACCCCAGAATGCCGCTACTGATCCCAACAAGACCCCAGCAATCATAAAGAGAGGACTCAAGCCACTCACTCTATCCAGAGCTATCCCTAGAATAGTTCCGCAGATTATGCAAGCTGCAATATACCATCCCAAACCAGTGAATTTCAGTGCGTAAACTAATTTGGTCATTACCGCTCACAAAACGTGCAGAATCGTACCATGATAGCTTTTACAAAGTCAATCGAAGCAGGACCCCAAATGGTGTGTTTTTCTTTCAAAGAAACATCCTATTTTTTGTGGAGTGCCAAGAATATAAACCTTAGCTTTGGTCGAAATCTTCCAAGTCTAAATTGTTTATGAAATCAGTGAACGCAGACATGCTCTTAAGTTCTTCTTCTCTAACTGGTGTGTTTTCAGGACTTTCACTTTGAGGCGGTGTAATCGGTTTACCCTGTTCGTCTAATTTTACTCCAGCTTTTTCTATAACTTCTTCTTCTACATATATGGGAACACCAATTCTAACAGCCAACGCAATAGCATCCGACGGCCTAGAATCTATCTCTTCTACTTTATCTCCAATTTTGAACAAAATACGAGCATAAAATGTATCGCTCTCTAAATTGTTAATTAGCACATGTTCCACAGAAGCTGAGGCAATATCCAAGAATGAGCATAGTAAATCGTGTGTGAGAGGCCTCGGAACAGACATATCCTGTAACTTAACTGCTATTGCATCTGCTTCCTGAGGACCAATCCAAATGGGTAAAAATTTGTCTCCATCTTTTTGCTTTAGAATAACTATCCTTTGATAGTTCATAGGGCTTACTCTTATACTATCTATGGTCATCTCAAGCATGACGTACCCCTCAATGTATACATATCCCTAATTTTAGTTCTTGCTATCTAAGCGGTCAACAAATTCGAATTCAAAAACTAGTCAGCAGCCTGGGTGACGGCCATAGAACTAGAATTTACATCATTTTGACCGTCGCTAGCGTTCTTGGCGAGTAATTCTATACCTTTCCGAACTGATCCGGAAATTTTCGTGAGCTCTTGTTCCAAATCTCTTAGGCTCTTCAATGCGTATGAATCAGCTTCAATCCGTCTCGCCGCGCACTCTTTCTCGACCTGTTCTATCTGTTTCTGAGTTTTTCTATCGGCATCAGCAAATAGTTCTTCAGCTTTCTGTTGCAACGCAGACTGGCTGAGCTTAGACATAAATTCTGCTTCTGCTTCTGTCTTAGAAGATCGTGCTTCCATAACGGCTGTGTTAAGAATCTGATCTTTTTGATACAGAATTTCACCGGCTTCTTTGATTTCTTGCGGGATGTTTAGTCTCATCTGATCCAGTAAATCAAGAATCTTCTTTCTATCTATAATTGCACTGTCAGTATATGGTACTTTCTTACTAGAATTTACCAAAGTCTCTAATCTATCAAGTATGTTTATAATGTCCACACCACACCTCCGAAACACTTATTTCACATTAGACCTATCATACTATTATTCAAATTTATTTTTCAACGCCTTTACGACACCATCTGGGACCATATCTTGAACATCGCCACCTAATCTAGCAACTTCCTTCAACAAACTAGAACTGAACATTTTATATTCTTGAGATGTCATCAAACAAACTACGTCTACATCAGGTTCCAATCGCCGGTTCATGAATGTCATATCAAATTCATACTCAAAATCGGTACCGCTTCGTAAACCTCTGACTATCACAGAGGCTCCTATATCCTTTGCGAACCTGACAACCAGTCCATCAAACACTCTTACTTCTACGTTGGGTATATCTTTAACAGCTTCTTCAAATAAAGCAACTCGTTCATCAGTAGAAAATAGCAAATTCTTATCAGGAAGTTTATATACGCCTATTATTAATTTTTCAAACAAAGCTGCCGCTCGCTCGGCGATATCCAAATGCCCCACTGTGATAGGGTCAAAAGTTCCTGGATATAACGCAGTGACCATTTATTAACCTTCCCTACATTCATATAGCTTAATAGCATTGTCTCCATATGACCTGGAATCAACACAATGTAATGTATCATATGATTCCCTAAGAGGCATCCTTTTAGAATGCCCTACCACTATAAGAGTCCTTTCATCAAAGATGTTGTTATACTTAGAAAATTGAACTAAGAATTCAGATATCTCCGCCATTTTATATGGCGGATCCATCAATACCATATCGTAAGGACCTTTCAAAGAACCTAGTCCTTTTAATATGTCCATACGATAAGCTTTAGATTGACCAGTGAATCCGGTAAATGCTAAGTTGTCACGAAGTATTTTCAATTGCGAAGAATTACCTTCAACAAAATCACAGTGAGATGCACCTCTGCTCAAAGTCTCTATGCCTAAACTCCCTGTGCCTGCAAATAGGTCTAATGTCCTCCCATTCACGTATTGTTCTGGAGCAATAATATTGAATATAGCTGACCTTACACGTTCTGTGGTAGGTCTTACAGTCTTATCCACTGGACCTTTTAAATTCAGACCACCTACATTTCCACCAATGACTCTCATTCATCTCCTTCGGTAAATTCATCAAATTGATAACCATGCCTTACTATGCTAACATTTCGAATATAAACCTCCGTTAGTACGCTAGAAAATGTATGAACTTTCTTGAAAATATATCACACTTAAATGGTTGTAATACAGCAGTTACAATCGGAGTTTTTGACGGTGTTCATAAAGGTCATCAAAGGCTCATTAATGATCTAATCCAAGAAAAAACTTCCACTGTTACACCGGTGGTACTTACATTCTCAAATCACCCTTCAGAAGTGCTGCGCCCTGAACAATCTACACAGTTGATTACAAATTCAGAAACTAAAATCAAATTAATTAAAAATCTTGGCATAAATGAAGTTATACCAATTGAATTCACAAAACAATTAGCTGCGATATCAGCCGATGAATTTTGTAACACCATAATCTCTGCATTAAACCCCATAGGCTTCGTTATAGGAAATGATTTTTCTGTAGGGAAAGGAAGGGAAGGGAACGTTAAGTTTCTGAAAGAGTTGGGGGAGAAACACGATTTTTGGGTACGCACCATAGACGATTTCACTATAAATAATGAACCAGTTAGGAGCAGATTAATTCGATCAAAATTGCTAGAAGGAAACGTCAAAGAAGCAAACATCCTCCTAGGTCACCCATTCGAGCTCAACGGGTTGGTTGTTCATGGTAATAAAAGAGGCCGAGAACTCGGATATCCAACAGCCAACATGAATATTAATTCTACAACCATCACACCCGCTGATGGTATATATAGCACCACTACATATATAAATGAGGAATTGTATGAATCTGTCACAAGCATCGGAATAAGGCCTACTTTTGGATTGAAACAAAGATTAATTGAAACTTACATAATGAACTACCAGGGTGATTTGTATGATAGTAATCTAGAAATCCACTTCCTTGATAAAATAAGGCCTCAAGTGCAATTCGACTCAATCGAGGAATTAATATCACAAATCGAGTCTGATGTTGAAGAATCAAAGCGAATCATAAAATCTAGTACTAGGATTCAGAATGATCGACAATGAAATAATAGAAAAAATTACTAAACGTGGCGTCAAAGAAATTATTTCGGAAACTGAATTTGTTAATCTTTTACAATCCGGGAAAAAGCTGAGACTTAAAATGGGCTTTGATCCTTCCCGTGCTGATATCCACCTGGGGCATGTTGTAGGTCTTCGAAAATTAAAACAACTACAAGATCTTGGCCATGAAGTGATATTAATAGTCGGGGACTGGACTGCCCAAATAGGTGATCCCAGTGGACAATCCGTAACTCGGCCCATGTTAACTCATGATGATGTAATAGCAAATGCTCAATCTTACATGGATCAGTTCTTTAGAGTAGTGGATAAAAACCAAACCCAAGTGGTTTGGCAAAGTGAATGGTTCGGAAAATTTAGCTTAGCGGATGTGATTGAACTGACAAGTAAATTCACGGTTGCTCAATTCTTGGAAAGGGATGACTTTGCTCTAAGATTTAAAGAGCATAAACCAATTGCGATTACTGAATTCTTGTATCCACTCCTACAGGCTTATGACTCTGTGGCAATAGAATCAGACGTTGAGTTCGGCGGCACCGATCAAATGTTCAATCTTCTGGTTGGAAGAACCCTTCAACAGATCAAAGGTATGAGACCACAGCAATGCTTCATGATGCCTATACTTGTTGGAACGGATGGTATTAATAAGATGAGTAAAAGCTTGGATAACTATATCTCTCTAGACGATACCTCAAATGATATGTACGGTAAAGTAATGTCATTGCCAGACAGTTGTATCATGACATATTTTGAACTACTTACTGATGTCCCAACCACAGAATTACATGCAATCGAGCGAGAATTATCTGCCAATGCCATGAATGCAAAGAAATTACTAGCACATACTATAACGGAAACTTTTTTCGACTCTCAAATTGCTGGGGAGTCTCAGCAAAACTTTGAAAACGTTGTCCAAAACAGGGGAATACCTGACGACATTCCCGAATTTCCACTTGCAAAAGCGCCTTCATTGAATTCAGTGCTTCTCGAATCCGGATCAGTATCAAGCAACAGCGAACTAAAGAGATTGTATAAACAAAATGCAGTGCAAATGATTTCCATAAAGGGAGAAACATCAAGTCTTACTAACGATGTTGACACTACGAACATTGAATCTGGCACAGTTATAAAAGTTGGCAAAAGAAGGTACATTAAATTAATCTAGGGCTTAAGCCCAAACTGGACTAGTAATATGACAGTGGAAAATGACTCACAAGCCAACTTCAAAGACATCAAGTCTTCGATGGATAGCGCCTTCTACAGCATTCCTAAGCAGAACTCAGAAAAAAGCAGTGATCCCGGCGTATTTCCTTTCACAAGGGGATTATATCCAGGGGGATACAGAGACAGATTATGGACCATGCGAATGTTTGCTGGATATGGACTGCCTGAAGAAACTAACTCCAGATTCAAATTACTACTAAAAAATGGACAGACCGGATTGAGCGTAGCATTCGATATGCCAACTCTATACGGATATGATGTTGACCATCCTAACGCCCACGGTGAATTTGGAAGGTGCGGAGTATCAATTTCTTCATTAAGAGACATGGAAAGACTTTTTGATGATATACCAATAGGACAGATAACCACTTCCATGACCATCAATAGCCCTGCAGCAATCATATGGGCTATGTTTATAGCGGTAGCAGAAAAAAGAGGAGTAGACATATCAAATCTTGGTGGTACCTTACAAAACGACATACTGAAAGAATTTATAGCTCAAAACGAATATATTTTCCCTCCTGAACCATCCATGCGTTTGGTGACAGATACAGTAGAGTTTGCTACCAACAACATGCCTATTTGGAATCCCATTAGTATTAGTGGTTACCATATACGAGAAGCAGGTGCTACAGCACTACAGGAATTAGTATTCACCCTATACAACGGGTTCGCATATATAGAAGATGCTATACAGAGAGGACTCCACATAGATGATTTTGCTCCTCGTTTAAGCTTTTTCTTCAACGTACATAACGATTTTTTTGAAGAAATATCCAAATTCCGAGTAGCCAGAAAAATTTGGGCAGAAGTATTACGCAACAAGTACCACGCAAAAGAAGAAAGGTCACTCTGGATGCGGTTCCATGCACAAACATCAGGAGTCGCGCTCACAGCTCAACAACCTGACAATAACGTCTCGAGAGTGACCTTACAAGCCCTCGCAGCAGTATTAGGAGGTTGCCAATCTTTGCACACCAATGGAAAAGATGAAGCATGGGCCTTACCTTCCGAAGATGCGGCAATACAAGCTTTAAGAACACAACAAATTATCGCCCATGAAACCAATGTCACATCAACAGTAGACCCTTTAGGGGGAAGCTACTACTTAGAACATTTATGTGATGTAATGGAAAAAAGTGCATACAAGTATTTTTCAGAGATAGATTCCATAGGTGGAGTCATGCAAGGAATTCACTCAGGGTATTTTGAACGCGAAATAACAGAATCAGCATACCAGAGTCAGCAGGAAATAGACTCGAAGAAGAATATCATCGTCGGAGTTAACGAATATCAGGTGGAAGATGAACCTAGCATCCCTTTACTAACGGTGGATACGCAAGGACTGGAATTCCAAATCTCAGAGCTTGAAAAAATCAAAAGAGAACGAAACGAAAAAGCAGTGTCAATAAAGCTTAAAGAACTACGGTCTGCTGCTATGTCAGATCAGAACCTGATGCCACTCCTAGTCGAAACTGTAAAAGAATATGCAACCTTAGGCGAGATTATGGACGTATTTAGGGAAGTGTTTGGTGAACACTCCCCAAATAATATGTTCTAAATACTAAATCGATTCTACCGCTTCTAATATTCTCTTAGGGGACATCGGAAGATGACACATTCTATGTCCAATCGCATTCTTAACTGCATTAGCTATCGCTGGCAGAGGTGGTACTATGGCAACTTCTCCAACACCTCTAACCCCGTAAGGATGGTTCTGATTGTGACATTCAACAATTATTGTTTCAAGCATTGGTAAGTCAAGGGAAGTGGGCATACGGTAATCCAAGAAACTCGAATTATTCATGCCGCCTTCACTATTATAATAATATTCCTCGTTCAGAGCCCAACCTATCCCTTGAACTGCTGCTCCTTGCATCTGACCTTCCACATAGCTCGGGTGGATTGCTTTACCAACATCTTGGACTGATGTGTATCTTAAGACAGACACTTTACCGGTCTCTATATCAACTTCTACATCAACAATATGCGTGCTAAAAGCTCCGTGGGAACCCGTAGGATCCACGCTAACCTGCGCTGAAATTGGCCCCCCAGTATCATTAAGCTGGGATGCTAATTCCTTAAACGACATTACTAATTCGGTATCTGACTTATGCTTTAATATACCATCCACTAATTCAACGTCTGTTTCGCTAACTCCCCATATGGCAGCAGCCCGTTCTTCCATCAATGTCTTGATTGACTGTGCACATTCATATGCAGCCCATCCACTTGCAAAGGTCACTCGACTTCCCCCTGTTAGGAAAGTGTAACCAATCGAGTCTGTATCACCAACCGAAGGTCTAATGCTCTCAGCTGGCACACCTAAAACTTCCGCTGCTTGCATAGCAATAGAGGTTCTAGAACCACCTATATCAGTAGAACCTTCTATCAAACCCAGAGTTCCGTCTGCATTTACTCCGATAGAGCAGCTAGATTGTTTTCCGATATTCATCCAGTAGCCGGAAGCAATTCCGCGTCCAGTGTACTTACCCTTCAATTTTGACTTGTAATGTTCCGAATTTTTAACTGCATCCAGGCAATCTAGATTCCCAATATTATTGAAAATAGGCCCATCTACTCTTCGGGTACCATCAGTCGAGGCATTCTTAATTCTAAAATCTACTGGGTCAATCCCAAGTTTTACACATAATTCATCAACAACCTGTTCAGAAGCAAAGGCAGCATTAGGTGCTCCAGGAGCTCTGTAAGCAGCCGTTTTAGGTTTATTAACCAATACGTCATATCCATCAACTTCCATATTAGGGATGTCATATGGAGCAAACACGCATTGACCTCCTGCGCTGATATTAGACCCTGGGAAGGCGCCAGCTTCGTAAACTAAGTAGGCTTGTGCGGCCACAAGGGTACCATCATTTTTAGCACCCATTTTTACTTTCACATAAGAACCGCATGTAGGTCCTGTAGATTCAAAACAATCAGATCTACTCATTAACATCTTAACTGGAGCCCCTGACTTTTTAGACAATAAAGCGGCTATAGGTTCTAAATACACTGGTATTTTGCCCCCAAAACCTCCGCCTATTTCCATCGGAGTCACTGTAACAGTAGATACAGGGACATCTAATACTTTAGAAATCTTCTCCCTAGCTGTAAACGAGCCCTGAGTACTGCACCAAATATCAATATGGCCATCAGCGCTCCAAAAAGCCGTAGCATTATGAGGTTCAATATATCCTTGATGAACAGTCGACGTATCAAACTCTTCTTCAACAATAACATCTGCCTCCGCAAACCCTTTCTCAACGTCTCCCAATTCATACCTAAGATGCGTGGCAATATTGCTAACCACTCCAGAATCTTGACCAAGCTCTCTGGTCGTCAAATCATCATGAAGTAGAATAGAATCCTTGTCCATCGCTTTGAGAACATCTATTACAGGGTCGAGAGCCTTATATTTGACTTCAATCAACTTCAAGGCATCTTCTGCAATGTGGCTATTTGTTGCGCATACAGCTGCGACCGCATGACCTTTGTAAAGTACTTTCTTGCGAGCTAATATATTATCGCTCTCCAATTCCAAACTTTTTGAAGGTTTTGACAAAGATGAAACCGGTAAATCAGAGGCTGTCACTACAGAGACGACACCGTCCAATTCCAAAGCTTTATCAATATTAATAGATTCAATTTGAGCATGAGCGTGAGGGCTGCGCAAAATCTTTCCAAACAGCAATCCGGTAGTGGTGAAATCACCACCGTATTTAGCTCTACCAGTAACTTTATCAACGCCGTCATGACGTATAGGTCGTGTACCAACGACCTTATATTCTTTTTCAGATAAAACAATATTAACTACCATAATCATCTCCTCAAAGATTGTTGGTGATGGAATTCTATCACATTCATACAACTAGCCACATCAATAAATCGGCTATAGACTATACATATTCAAATAACCCTAGGAGGATTCATGCAGCCATTGCAAAATATTAGAGTACTAGCCGTAACAGTGTTTTTAGCTGGCCCGTATGCAAGTATGAACTTAGCTAGATTCGGAGCGGAAGTGATAAAAGTAGAAATACCCAATCGGGGAGATCCAGTACGAGGGAACGGACCATTCGCTGGGCCAGAAGGAATCCAAGCAGAACAATTGTCTGAAGAATATATATCCACTAGATTTCTAAAAAGAACCCAAGGAGTTAAAAGCATTACATTGGACCTTAAAACAGATAAAGGTAAAGAAATGTTCATAGACTTAGCAAAACAATCCGACGTTTTGTTAGAAAATCTAGCACCAGGATCTTTGAAAAAGATTGGGTTGGGTTATGAGGAGATAAAAGAAATCAATCCTCAGATAATCTATTGCTCCATATCAGGATATGGGCAAACTGGTCCTTATGCTTCAAAACCAGCACATGATCCGCAAATTCAAGGAATGAGTGGACTGATGGATATCAATGGAGATCCAGAAGGAGATCCTACTCGCGTAGGATTTTATATAGGAGATTTAGTAACTCCTATTTTTGCCTGTTATTCTATTCTAGGAGCTCTGCGAAATAGGGATCTGACGGGGCAAGGGAAATATTTAGATGTTTCTATGATGGACACATTAACATCTCTCATGTTTATGGAGAATTTAGAGGAAGACATGGATTCAGGAGTTCCTCTTCGAACAGGCAACAACAGTAGAGGTGGGCCAACCGGGTTATACCAGGGTTCTGATGGAGGAGTAATAATTACCGTAGCCAGTGACGACCAATGGAATAGACTCGCTAAAGCTTTAGATGCAGAATCATTAATAACCGACGAACGCTACAATGAATTTCAAAAGAGAGTAGACAACGTAGAATCAGCTAGACATGAAATTCAAAGCCGCGTATCAGGCCTAACACGAGAAGAAATGTTGTCACTACTCGAAGAACATGATGTCCCTTGCAGCCCAGTACGCACAGCCAAGGAGGTAATGCATGATGAACATTTTACTAAGAGAGGATCTCTAGGTAAGTTGTTCCATGCTGGGATAAATTCTTCAGTTCCAGGAGTAGGTTCAGGTTTCCCTGTTCTGTTTGATGGAGAAGCTCTCCCACAAGTACCAGGAGCTCCTACATTAGGAATGCACAATGAAGAAATACTAAGTAATTTGTTAGGATTAGATTCTAAAGAGATACAAGAACTCATTGATAAGAAAATTGTATAAATAAGGAGAAAAAATGAATTCGAAAGCAAGACCTATAAGATCAGCACTATACGTGCCTGGAAATAAAGAAGATTGGATACGAAAAGCACCTCAATATGGCTCTGACGCGCTAATCCTTGACCTGGAAGATTCTGTACCTGATGCAGAGAAAGCCGAAGCTAGGGTAATAGTCAGGAAAATGCTTGAAGAACTTGGGGGCGGACGTCAAGCCTTATTTGTTCGAGTCAACCGATTAGAAACCGGAATGACAGGCGATGATTTGGAAGCCGTAATTAGTAAGAATCTATACGGTATTTTACTACCAAAAGTGGAAAGCCCCAGAGACATAGTAGAAATTGACACATTGTTAAAGTTATTCGAAAGACGAGCAGGAATCCCCGAAGGTGATACTCTGGTAGATCCTGGTCTAGAAACTGCCCAAGCAATCAGACAGTCTTATGAAATAGCGACTGCCTCATCCAGAATTACTCATATGGGAGGCAGTGGAGGAAAGGGCGGAGACACGGCAAGGTCTATTGGCTTTCAGTGGACCCCTGAAGGCATGGAAACTTTATTCCTCAAATCAAAAGTGTTAATAGATTCCCGTTCCGCGGGTGTTTCATATCCTATGAGTGGAGGATGGTTTGATATTCATGACTTAGACGGTTTAGAACAATTAGCCATTCAGTTAAAACAAATTGGGTATACCGGTATGAGCTTGATTCATCCTTATCATGTGCCAGTAGTTAACAAAGTCTTTACCCCTTCGAAAGAAGAAATTGAACATTATAAAGGCTTAATTGCAGCCATGAATAAAATGCGAGAAGAAGGCGGGGCTGCCGTCACCTATAACGGAGACATGGTGGATGTAGCCCATGAAGAAACTGCCAAAGCAATGATCAAAATGGTAGAAGAATGGGGAGTAACCTATTAAATAATCCGTAGAGCGGCTGTCATTTGGCAGCCGCTCTCAGTCAATCAAATTACCAAAGTACTTACCTCTCCCAATTCAGACATTTCAATTGAAATAACGTCACCTTCTACAGCCATTTTAGGGCTAATCATACTACCTGTGATAATTACCATATCTTTTTCCAGACCTAATCCAGACTCTTGTAATTTATTCACCAGCCACAAACAAGGATTTAAGGGATTACCCATTACATCTGACCCCTTTCCTGTTCCTACGATTTCATCATTAATTTTCATTGAGCATTCTATGCCGGCAAGATCCACATTTCCCCAATCTTCTAACCAATCACCAAGAACTATACCTTCATTGAATATATTAAACATCACACTTAACAATAATCGGTCTTCATTAGATAAATCCGGATCAGCTCTAGCATCTATCACTTCAAAAGCAGGGGCTATCATAGAAACCTTATTCCCCAGTTGCTGTATATCGGAAATCGGTTCGTCAGAGCCTATAGATTCTCCAAGCTTTACTGCAATTTCAGCCTCAAATCCTAACTTGTAGTAATCGGCAGAATAAAGTTTGTGACCTTCGTAATAAACTTTGTCTTTAGCTAACACTCCATAGGCAGGAGAATCAAGCCCAACTCTTTCCTGCATCACCGCAGTAGTATAAGCAAGCTTATAACCTATCTTTCCTCCATAGTGATTATCAAGAATTTCATTCCATAATCCCTGTATTTGGTAAGCACCTTCTAAATCAGTGACACCATGAGAACGAACCAGATCAGCCCCGTACACCCCTTTAGCTAAATACGTCTCTTCCAGGCAACAATTCGCCATATCATCCTCCTTTTGCTACGAAATACTTCCTTTGTTCGCTGAATCTTTCACATGCGTTTCAACCATAATCAGCAGTAGACACATTATGGCCGTTATGTAAATAAAAAATCAGTATCTGAACATAAAGAGTATCTAAAAACAGCTTCTAATGCAAAATTATGTTGACTAATACTACTTATTGGTGATACCAATACTATTGGAGGGCTCCTAACTAAACGGAGGAAACTATGGAAGTTGTAAGCTTGGTAGCCTTAATCTTGGCTATAGTAGGAGCATTAAACTGGGGCCTGGTAGGCCTATTCAAATTTGACCTAGTCGCTACTATTTGTGGCGCTAACTTCGGGGAAGTTAAAAGTTTATCTAGGATAATCTACATCGTTGTAGCAATCGCAGGTATCATTTCAATTCAAGGGTTATTATAATAAATTAATTTACAGGTAGGCGCCCTCCCCCATAGTTTCTCCCTGTACCCTTACTCTCCACTTAAACTATTGCCTACACATATGATATATTTCTCATAGAAGATGACTGTAATCCAGTCAAATAGGAGGAGTATATGGCACCTAAAAAAGGTTCAGGACTAATGCTTGTGTTTGTTGATGTACCGTCAGAACACGAAGAGGAGTTCAATGAGTGGTACAACACTGAACATCTTCAAGAATTAATGTCAGTTCCCGGAATATTAAACTGCGCACGTTATGAGGCTGTAAAAAGCGGCCCTAAGCATCTGGCAGTGTACGAATTCGAAAATGCCGAAGTGATTGATACAGACGCATTTAAGAACAGGCCTATCACACCATGGGCCCAAAAAGTGGGACCTAGAGCTATAGCAACTACAAGAATCAACAATGTCTACGAGATGATTCACCCTACATCTGTATCCGATAGCATCGCTAATTCTGAAATGGCTCCTGCATTGCAAATTGGAAGAATGGGAGTTTCTTCAGAAAATGAAGTGGAATGGAACAACTGGTACAGCACTGTCTATGTTCCAAATTACGAAACTGTACCTGGAGTAATTCGTGGAAGGCGCTGGAAAGCATACAGAGGGGAGCCCGATTATGCAGTTATGTATGAGTTTGAAAATGAGTTCGTATCTGAGACTAAGGAATGGGACGACGTAAGAGATGCCCATCCTGATACAGCTAGAATACGTCCCATGATGACACACGCTGACCTATCCCCCGGCATATGGAAGAAAACATTCCAGTTATAGGAGTATAATTTAAGTAAGATCTGAGGGACATATGCTCTGAAGATCTTACTTAAATATCAAAAAGGTGAAAAATTTGACTCTGGACCAATTAAAATATGTCCCACTGTTTCTTATATTAGTATTTGCAGCACTATATCCCACAAACCTTCAATCTCAGGATTCTGCAACTGAAATTATCAGTTCTCCCTATAAAATTCTGTATCATCAAAACACCTCAGGTATTTCTCTAGAAAAAGCGACTGTAACAGTGCAATTATTTGATCTCGCGTCAGACGAACCAGCTACTGATGCAAAAGTCAAAATTATAGTAGATCACTCTTCAACAGATAATCAAGGCTGGGCACACGCCATCCCTTTAGACGATAGTTCCAATATTTATGTTGCTGAACTTAATCTTAAGTCACCTGGATCCTGGAAAACATCTATAGAAATCACTGATTCCTTAAACAATATTGCTATTGATGTAGAAGATATTCTAATTAGGGAAAATGAAAGTTTCTCTGCTGGCACTATTATATTCTGGGGGGTTGCTCTTGTAATTGCGATTGGAGCTTTCTTAATTTACTTGACTGCTCCCAATAGAAAAAAACAATCAAGTAGATAAGAATGCATTTAAATCACGTAGGGTTTCTAGATATCCCATTTCCATTCTATTATGTGAACATCGTGCCATTAGTTTTGTGCGTTGGCCTAATTTGGTTTTACAACAAAGGCATCAAAAACAATCCAAACCCTTCCTACAAAATATCAAGATGGCGGAAAATCAGCTTCCATCTATCTATAGTAGCCCTAGTTTTGTCATTAGAACCACCTATAGATCTTTATGCAGATGATAGTTTCATAATCCATCAAATACAACATGCACTCATCCGCATGATATTCCCACCACTCTTCCTACTTGGTAATCCAGTCACCCCTTTACTCAGAGGAGTACCTAATTGGGCATTTAACAAAATATTCAACCCAATCATGAATTCAAGAGGAGTGAATGCTTACTATAATTTCATAACTAAACCACTGGTCACAGTAATCCTATATATGCTAATCCTATATGTGTGGCAAGTCTCATTTATACACAATTTATCTGTGGAAAATATTTACGTCCACCAAATAATGCATATCACTATGATAGTATCTAGCCTTCTATTCTGGTGGCTTATGATTGACAGTCATCCTCATCAATCCAGATTACATTACGGTGTCCGCATTTTATTCCTAGGATTATTGATATTTCCAAACACTTTCTTAGGCTCACTAATAACATTTTCCGGTACAGCCTTTTATACGGCGTACGACCCGTTAAATAGCCCCATACCAGTACCATTAATAATGGACCAAAGAATTGGAGGGCTCATATTGTGGATGTCTGGAGATATGATGAATGTTATAGCTGCAGCTGTCATAATGGGAGTTTGGTACAATAAAGAGGAAGGCAAAAGTACTAATATTTGAACTTGAAATCTCAGTCTGAGGTAAGGCAGTATAGATGAAAACTCACTCAACCAAGTTTAGCTGGTTTATACCAATAGATGGAGATGGCTATCACGCGGGCACTGAATTCCCCGAAAGAGAACCTTCTTTTGAGTACCTTTCACAGGTAGTTAAAACAGCCGAAAAACACAATTTTTATTCCTTACTAATACCAACCAGATTTGCTAACGGTCTATTTCTAGAAGAATCTCCTTTAGCAGAAACATGGACCACAGCCACTGCACTCGCCGCAGTCACACAAAAAATAAGATTCTTGATAGCAGTTAGACCCGGATTTATCCCCGTAGGTCTATTTGCCCAAATGGCGGCAGCTTTACACCAGATTTCAAATGGGAGAATAGATATCAATATAGTCCCCGGAGGAATCCAGAACGATTTTGAACGACTTGGGCAGTACATCGATCATGATGCCAGATATGAACGAGCTGTAGAATTCATTCAGGCTTGCCAAACGCTATGGAATGAAGATGGCCCCATAGAATTCAATGGTGACTTTTATAAGCTTAATAATGCATATTGCTCCCCTAGGCCAAAACAAAATCCTCCCCTTTTCTATTTGGGAGGTGCTTCTCCCAGAGCAATAGATATGTCTGGGAAATTAGCAGATATTCATTTGAATTGGATAGAGCCTATTGGACCTTTTACGGAGCTTATAAATAAGCTCAAAGAGAGTTTTATAGCCAACAACCGTGAACCGAGATTTGGACTGAGGACTCACCTTATTGTTCGTAATACCGAAGAAGAAGCATGGAAAGCAGCTGATGAATTAATATCTCTCGCCGCTCCCAAAGTAAAAGCGCAAAGAAATACCTCTATTCAAGGTACGGCTATGGTAGGACAGATAGCCCAATCACAAAGAGTCAAAGATCACAAGGTCTCTGACCACTTATGGAATGGGTTATCCGAAGTACGCGTGAATTGTGGCACAGCTATAGTCGGAACTCCAGAAACAGTCGCCGAAGAATTAACAAAATACAAAGCTTTAGGAATAGAAGAGTTTATTCTTTCTGGCTTTCCCCACGTAGAAGAATGTATCCGAGTCGCAGAAGAGGTAATACCTCTAATCGATTGACCTATAAATGGACTACAGCGTGCACTCGTGGCTCTTTACTAATTACTCTAGTTATATGGCCTTGTCCGGTAAGATCTTCAGCTAGCAAAACATCGCCGGCATTTACTATCTGTTTAGTACCATCACCAACTTCTATTTCAGCTGTCCCAGATAATGAAATAGTAAATTGTTTCCTAGGGGCACAATGCCATTGTAATTCATACCCCGCTTCGGCGACTCTAAATGTTATTCCTTTTGATGGGAATAATTCAGTTCCCACTCCAAAGGCACCTTCTACATCAGTAAACGGTGCGAACTTCATATCTAATTCTTCTAAATGGGATTGCCCATCATCACCAGTATAAATTCTATAAAAACTCATTTTTTCTCCTTAATTGTTATGTTAACTAAATCCAACTTGGGTTACGAAATCATTCATAGCTTCCAAGTGTGATTGTATACCTTTTATTCCCGCTCTTCTATTTTCGATACCTATATGGCTAGCTCCTAATTCTCTCCATTGTTCAATCTCTTTTTTTATCTCATCAGGAGTCTTACCCGAAGTTCTAATTCTTCCCTCTAACAACAAAGTACTTGGATCTCTATGGTTTGCTTCCATCATTCGAGTGACCGTATCTACGATTTTTCTACCCTGGTCATCGGGTTCGAAATTCGGACACCATCCATCTGCGTACTCTGCCACTCTTTGCAGCACTACTTTGGGAGGCTTAGGGAAAAAACTACTGCCCGCACCTAACCAGAGCGGAATCTTTTTATTAGGGCGAGGATTCAAGCCAGCTTGACTTACATCGTGCCATTGACCGTGAAAGTCCACTATATCCTTACTCCATAATTCTCTGATTAATTGGATCTGTTCCGTGACAAATTGGCCTCTGTTCTCAAAATCCATGCCAAGTGCTTCAAATTCTACATGATTCCAACCAACCCCAATTCCTAATCTGAATCTATCGTTACTCAAAACAGCAATTTCTACAGATTGCTTTGCTACCAATGCTGCCGAACGTTGAGGTAATATCAAGATACCCGTCATCAATCCGATTTTTTCAGTAATCGCGGAGATGAAACCCAATGTTACAAAGACTTCATTAATGATGCTGTCATGGGTATAGTAGTGATTTCTTACATGTTCGTGCACTGCTGGATTGGCACCTAGCACATGGTCAGCCATAAAAATATGAGAGAAACCCAAATTCTCAGCAGTTTTAGCGAATTTAATTATGGCATCTTTACCTGTCTCTATCTCTGTTTGGGGAAATATTATCCCTATATCCATATCGACTTTCGCTCCATACTTAAACTATTACCAAAAAGGAAAAAACTTACTCTTTAAGCAAATACTGATATAATTTAGATTATTAAATCCACGACTAATAGCCTCATTATAAATTAAAATATCATCAATTTTAAGCTTAAAGTGGAATTTCGATATGGCAACAGAAACTAAACAAGGTTTAATACTTGTTATAGATGACGAATGGGAATCCCCCATCGTCAAACATATGTGCCGTAAACTTGAAGAAGAAGGCTGGTCTACAGAATGCGTAGACCTAGGTGATGCTCACAAGACAGGAGATAATTACGAGAGCTTTGCTCTTTATGCAATTGAAGACTCAAATCCTGACGGGGTATTACTAGATGTAAGGTTTGGAGAGCACAAAGACGATCAATTCAAAGGCCTAGAAATTCTCCAGAAAATTGTCCGGCTCTATCCTAAATTACCTGTGTTGATGTTTACTCAATATGCCCAAGGACCTGAAAGGGAAATCGCTGTCAAAGGTACATTACAGTGGAATTCGCCCGTGGACTTTATTGACAAACTAGCTGGGGCAGATGAAGTAATCTTAAGGCTAAGGCGGCTTATTGGTGACACCCCTGCTTCAATGAGCTTAGGAGACCAAATATCTTTAGACATAGATAATAAAGTGGTTTATGTTAAATCTAACGATGGAAATCAGAACTTAATTGACGATATAAATGGTATTAAATTTGAAATTCTCAGAGAGTTGGCCACTACATGGTATAAAAGCCCTGCAGAGCTAGTTCCTTTTAGTAGACTAGAACGTTATTTTGAAGGCGAAGAGGCCAGAGCTTCTCTCAGAGTCCGCATTAGGGAGATCAAAGACTCACTTGGCAAGTCTATGGGAGTGCGTTTCGGAGCAAACGACTTAATCATGAACATCCGAGATCAAGGTTACCGCCTATCTCCACCCGAAAACTCATAGATGTATAACTACCCTAAATTACAGCGTATAGCTAAATTCACCGGGGCTGGTATAAGCTTCGCAGGACTGCTGTTGGTACTTATATCACCCTTATTTAGTACTGAATACTTCCCGTATGTTCTAATCATAGAGCCTCTTACCTACGCCGGACTAATTGTACTCCTGCTGGGATCCATAATAATCTTAAGTGCCTATATACTTCCAAGATTTATCGGTGTTAAGAACTCTGCTGGAATAGATAGAGGAACTATCGAACAATGGAGTATTATCACACAACGCTACTTCGAATTATTCCATCACGATCTGGGAAGACCTTTAAGTAGAATTTTAGGCAAAGAACGAGAACTTCGCGCGTCATTACCAATAACAGACGAAGATTCAAGCGGTACACTAGACTTATTGGACGAAATCGAACGCCAGGTCCCCAATTTCAGACTCATGATGTCTAACATTCAGGCCTTGGTTCAACTTGAACTACCCACTCCTTCATCAGAAATTCAACCCGTAGAACCAGAATCCATAATACGTAAAATAGTAGATCGTTATGCCCCTTTAGCCAAAGAAAGTGGCAAGGAAATTACTTGGTGGAGTGAACCTTCTTCATTTGGAGTAGTTCCTTCAAACAGTGCTGCTATAGAACATATTGTCACTAATCTCGTGGACAACACAATCAGATATGCAGACAAGCATATAGAAATATGCCTATCAAAAAATGAGAATACGTTCGATGTTAGGGTCAGAGACGACGGACCAGGCATAGAAGAACCCTATCAGAAGCTTATATTCGAGAGGGGATGGACGCCTGAAATTGGAAGAGGTGAAGAAAAAACAAGCTCCGGATTGGGACTATTTATCGCACATACACTAGCTACAGGACATGGAGGAAAATTATCCGTGCAGAGTGAGAATCATTCAGACGATTCATATACGGAATTTACCCTCCGTATGCCACTGGTAAGGAATTAACAATCAAATGACGTTTCCTGCAAATAATTTCATGCTATTAAATTTGATTGCCGTACTGTCGTGCGTACTACTTGGCATTGGGTGTGTTACTAGTATCCCTAGAGAAAGTCTAAATCAAGAAGATCAAACCGTTGTGGTAGAGGTGCCTACTGAGGTTAAGGAAGCCCCTGCAAGTATGCCCACTCCAGAACCTACTCCTTATATAGAACAGGAAACACCTGAACCTACAAGTACACCGAAACCTATAGAGCCCTCCAAAGTCATCCCGACTGCCACTCCCCAGCCCACAACAGTATCAACACAGGTACCAACACCTACAAAAGCACCAAACCAGAATCTAACAGCACCTTTATTGGAAATACTGGGACCATTAAACAATTCCTCGTTTTCTTCTGACTCAGTAATCATATATGGCATATCTGACCCTGAATCAGAAATAACTATCAATGAATCGGTATCCCAGATTGATTCAGACGGAAATTTCTACTCAGAAGTAGAACTCATAACGGGCATTAACCAATTTATCATAACATCTAAATCAGCAAGTAATATCCAAGCAACAAAATCCATTAATATATTTAAAACAGCCCCACAAACGTTATTTATAAGTATTACCAAACCTTTAAATCAGACCGTTATTACGTCTTCTTACGTTCAAATATCTGGTTTGACCTCTCCTGATGCCAAACTCAAGATAGACGGGGTTTCTGTACCAATCACAATAGAGCGACTAGATCCAGCTAACATAGTTGGTTTATTTGATCATATGTACCAGCTGGGAGCAGGGCTCAATCTAATCAACATAAACGTCACTAACGAATCAGGAGATACGATAGACAAACTTATTTCAGTAATCCACTCTAACTAGAGACTTCTTCCGTAGTTTCAATTTTTTCGCCAGTACGCGGATCTACTTCAAATGAGCTGAATAATTCCAACTCTTTACCCATCTCTCTCACTGCCGGGATAACTTCTTCTCCCATGAGTCTTAAACTCCGCATCTGATCTTCATGAGTCATTGCACCGTCACCATCCCAGAAGAATATACTTCCTGGCCTCAAATATTCTAAAACGTGTCGGATCTTGGGGAGTACTGTTTTAGGTGTACCACTTATGATAGTCAGATCTTCCACTTGATCCTCATAAGGTCTTCGGTTCGTGCCAAATCTCCCTGCAGGACCAAAAGCTGCAGCTTGTAATCGGTTTGAGGTTCTAGAAGTATGACCTGGCAAACTCATTATCGCAGGATTGATTTGCCCTTCATTTCCAGCCAAGAACGGATTACTTACTCCCGATAAATATTTTCTAGCTACTTCATCAGCCTTCTCTTCTGTTTCATCGACATGAACCTTAAAGAGATACGCTAGATTTTGAGTTCCAGATTTATAACCATTTTCTTTCGCTGTATCGTGATACAACTGGAAAGCATCTCTAGTGGGTTCTAATTTGGTTGCTAATAACACTAATGGATATCTGTGCTCAGCTGTCCATTTAACTGTTTCCACACTGACTGTGGAAGGAATCCAAATTTGAGGATGAGGCTGCTGCAAAGGCCTCGCCCAAGGATTCACATACCTATATTGATAATGTTTCCCTTCCCATCTCCAAGGACCGGGTTCAGTCCAAGCCTTAATGATGAAATCATGTGCTTCTTCGAATCTCTCCCTATTAAAGTGTGGAGGTGCATTGTGGGCAAAACTTTCCCTACCCCCTCCTCTCACGAAGCCAGACACTAATCTGCCATATGAAATCATATCTATCATAGACAATTGTTCTGCGAGCCATAAAGGATCATCCCAAATCGGAAGTACATTGCCAAGAATTATGATCTTTGCTTTCTTGGTCTGACGAGCTAATATAGCAGCTCCTATGTTGGTGACGCCTTGCATACAAAATGGGGTACTATGATGTTCATTTAGCATAAATGCGTCGAATCCCATTTCCTCCGCATACAATTTTTCATCTAAATATCGATTGTATAAGCTAGCACCTACTGCTGGATTATAAAAAGAATTACTTATGCCCAAGTCAGTACTTTGAGTACCCATCAATCCAGAGCTATCGTCTTGCCATGGTTGCTCCGTAAAATGTCCTATTAGCATCTTAAATCTCCTAAATTAAAAAATTAATTGATTCCTGGAATTGGTATCCTACAGAAATTCCTTTACCAATTTCAGGAACTCACCCACTTTTTCTATTTCAGGTCTGTGACCACAATTTTTAATCACTTCTAGCCTAGACCCTTGTATGTTCCGATTATATATTTGCCCTGAATTTAGAGGAACTATTTCATCTTCAGAACCCCACACAATTAAGGTTTCTAAATTTTTAAGCCTGTTAAGTAAATTCGGGAGAGCTGGATAATACATATAAGGTCTCCAACTAACTCTGCATGTTGATTCCCGTGCATATTCCCATTCAAGAGCAAGCTCTTCAGTCAATTCATCAGGACAAACTATCTGATATTCAGAAGTATTAGATGGATCAAAGAAAGACTTCTGCTGAAATACTTGAGGAGTAACTCCAAAGATGTCAAATATTTCTCCTTCCTCAGGTTTGATGCCGGTTGCGCTTACCAAAATCATCTTATTGAAAGTTTGCGGAGACATAACTGCCATTTCAGCAGCTATCCATCCTCCAAAAGATAAACCGATGACATTCATGGGTGTGATCCCAAGCTCTTCTATTGCTTGTAAATACCAACCTGCTAGATCTCTCATATTCATAATCCAATCTGGTTGATCGGAGCCCATACAACCAGGATGAGACAACATATAGACTGTATGATCTTTTGCAAGTTCTTGTTGATACTTAAGCCATCCAGCGTTGCCCATTTCACTATGCAATATAAGAAGTGGATCTCCTGAACCCGATTTCTTCAATTTAACCGTAGTATTAGCAAGAACTAATTCTTGCTCTACAGGTTCACCAACATTAACCGCCATCATTGCACCAGCCTTATGTAGAATTGGGATGTAATCAAATCACTGTTTGAAACACTTTAACATATTCATTGGTCATATTACCAAGGGTGAAATTATTTTGTATGTTAGCCAAAGCATTATCAGAATAATAAGAGATATCATTAGTGACTTTAAGAACTGCGTTTACTAGATTATCCATATTGGGAGACTCCAGTTTCCATGAATTTGATTCATACCCAGCACATAAACCTGAATTATCAATAAGCAGTTCAGAGAGGGCTCCAGTGTCAAATCCGACTACTGGTAGGCCACACGCCATTGCTTCTAAAGGAGAATTCGGACATGCTGGATTTATTTCTCCAGAAACAAATAAATCATGATTTATGAGAATATCTCTCACATCTGAATGTGGAATATTGCCCAAATATTCAGTTCGATCATGAAGATATATTTCATCTAATCCTTCCTTGTTAATATCTCCTACCAGAGTCAACTCAACATCCAAACCAGCAGAAGTCAACAAATCAGTTACCTGCAATGGGGTTTTATAAACTTGCGGCGTATAAGACAAGTTTCCTTCCACAGATACCAAGCGTACTTTACTACCCGGCGCTCTGCGAGGCCCTGGATTGAACATTGCTGTATCCACTCCGTTATAAATAACAACATTATCATTCTTATCTTGCCCTCTGACTTCCGTCCACCAGTTTTTGCAGAATTGACTTTGATAAACAACAAAATCCGCAAAATTTTCCCTGATTTTGAACAGCAGAGAATTTCTAGCTATACTCATCCATTTATGCTTACTAGTAATGGGAGTGTATTTGTGAAGCCAATTAATAGGACCTAACCTTTGAACTATTGGAATATTAGATCGTCGAATCTTTTTAAGCCATTTAGTATTCCTAGTACCACCTACTAACAGAACAACATCAATATCTGCAGTCGAAAACCCAGTATCAACATCAATTCCTAGACTAGTCAATTGCTTAATAAAATTGCGTTTAAAGGAATTGGGGCCTCCTATGCCTTGGTTAGATCCAGGTATGCAAACTTTCAAAACTCCTCCTTATGGAAAGTTTGTAGGTTTCCATAAAACTGCTTGCTAGGTTCCATGATACACATTTTCATATCTAATGACATTGAATTATGGACTAGGATATGATAAATTGTTTGCTCGTGAATTAGGAATTTTATTTAATTATCGAGGAATTTTTATGGCGTATGTAACCCCTAGAGAGGGTGAAAGCCCAGAAAGCTTAGTGAACCGATTCAGAGCATCGGTACAACACGCTGGTATATTGAGAGAGTTAAAGGACCGCAGGTTCTTTAGAAGCAAAGCTCAGAAAGTTCGTATAGCTGAACAGAGAGCCGCTCGTCGTCGTCGTAGACAAAGAACAAGATAACCCTCGTTATCTTTCTTTTTAGGAGATTAGTCAATGCCTAGATACGATTATAAATGCACGGTTTGTGAAAATGAATTCGAATTAACTCAGTCATTTTCTGAAGCAGGGAAAGGAGCATGTCCAGACTGTTCCGGAGCCGGAAGAAGAATATTCCATTCAGTACCGGTAATATACAAAGGCTCAGGATTCTACACAACCGACTACGGTCGGCAGAAGTCCTCTTCAAGCCCTTCGACAAAACCGGAAACAAAAAAGGAAACTAGTAGCTCTACAGAATCTAAAAGTGATACCAGTACAAGTTCAGATACCTCTTCTACAGGTTCCTCATCTGCATCCTCTTCAGACTAACGAGATAGCCTGAATAAGTTGATCGGCCTAGTTCAAAAAGTATCAAAGGCATCGGTTATAATCAATGGCCAGACCAAACGTACTATAAACCGTGGTCTAGTTGTACTTTTAGGTATCACCTCCACTGATACCTCCACCGAAGTGGATTACGTGGCAAACAAAGTCCTTACATTGAGACTATTCGAGTCAAACACCAATAACTTTGACCTTTCAATTCAAGATATCCAAGGGGACTTATTATTAGTAAGTCAATTTACATTACCTGCCTCTGTGAAAAAAGGGCGCAGACCAGACTTCACCAATGCCGCCAAACCCGAAATCGCTGAACCTCTCTATCAATCTTTCGTAGATAAATGTAAATCCACCATAACCCATGTGGAAACAGGTGAATTTGGGGCAGACATGCAGGTTGAAATTGTAAATGATGGACCAGTAACTCTAATAATCGATAGCTGCACTGCTTAACATTTATACTACGCCCTACCGGATATACCAGCCAGGACCTTGAATTAATCCACGGATGTAAGATATATGCCCTGCGTGGGTCACATAATCCCAAATCCGTCTCCCAAAAGCTGATCCCACAGACCTAGAGTCAATCCCAGGGTTACCCTGAGTGACTACAGGAATATCTACAGTTCTTGTGATTTCTTCTTCTGTTAGAGATTCTATATAATCGGTCATGAGCTTCCTAACAACCTCGTAATAACCTATCAATACTTCTTTATCTGGTGGAGTCCAATCCGATACAGCATCAATACTCCATCCGACACCGCGGTCTTCCAATCCAGAAGGTATATTAAATTGATCTCTCCACTCTCCTGATTCCCATAATTGGGAAGTTCCCAGCAAATGCACACTTATAAGAGAATCAAATACTCTACTCATGTGCCATAAAGTCCATGCTATTGAATTACTGTTTGAGGAAGGCATCTGAACAATCTGCTCTTGAGTCAAATCCTCAATAGCCAAATCAATCATTTCCCAAGTAAAGCTTAAACACCCAAACAATATTTCTTTATGAGGAGTCACCATACAGTTTTTCCCTAGTCTGTTATTTCAGCTGTCATACCTTCAGCTAAATCAACTTCGAACGCACTCAAAATCTGACCTACCAAAAGATAGTGGCCAATCAAAGCTGTTATGTCTACTGTTTTCTTCGTTCCATATTTATTACTCACAGCATTAAAAACTTCATCTTGTATTTTATGATCTCTTATTAGCTGCTGAGTGTAAGTCACTAACAATTTCTCTTCTTCAGGCAATGAATCTATGGATTTACCTTGAGCTATGGTAGAGATCGTAGATTCCTCAACGCCTGCAGCTCTAGCCAATCTGGCATGGGCAGCAAATTCATACTGATTTCGAATTTCTCGAGCGGCAGTAATAATTACAGTTTCTTTTAGCGATTCTGGCAAGTCTAGTTCAAATCTAACGTAAGTTCCTGTGTGAGCTATTCTAGACGCCAAATCAGGGCTATGGAGTAATACACCATAAGGGCCTCTAACGCTCCCTCTGCTGCCAACTATTGAATCATAATATTCCTGATCCGAGCTGGATAGTTCTTCCCTGTTAATATTATTTAATCTTGCCATTTCTAGCCTCCTCTTATTCTTTTAAAATATCTAAACTTATATCTAATCCTTGAACAGAATGGGTAAGTGAGCCCACAGATATCAAATCCACACCTGTCTCAGCCACAGCCCTAACAGTACTCAAATTAATCCCGCCTGAAGCCTCAACAACTGCCTTGCCATCAATTAGTTTAACGGCGTCGGACATCGCCTTGATATCCATATTGTCAAGCATAATTATTTGAGCCCCAGCTAATAACGCGGTTTCCACTTCTTCTATCGTTTCTACCTCTATCTCAACATTGATAGTATGAGATGAACGCTCTACGGCTTGAAGCACCGCTTGCTTGTTGTCTAATCCTAATTTAGCTAGGACAACCAAATGATTATCCTTTATCAATATTCCATCAGACAAATTAAATCTATGATTACTGCCTCCACCCATTACTACAGAATACTTATCAAGGTAACGATGTCCCGGGACTGTTTTTCTGGTATCTACAATTGTAGTTTTAAGATCTTGCACCAATTTGACATACTTATTAGTTTCAGTAGCGATGCCACTCATCCTTTGGATGAAATTAAGTCCTGTTCTCTCACCTCTTAAGATGCTCGACGCAGAACCGTGAAAATCGATTATTGTTTGTCCATTAGCAACTTCAGCACCATCATCAATAACTCGGTCAAATACAATGCCATCATCTAGATATGCAAATGTAGCAATAAATACTTCTATTCCCGAGATTATTCCTTCTTGCTTAGCCACTAATCGACCAGAAACTTCCAGCGAAGGATCAATCAAAGCATTTGTGGTCGGATCATTGAATGCCTGATCTTCTTGAAGAGCTGATTTGATCAGCTCGAAAACTTCTATGGGTAACTTTTGCACACCGATCTCCCTAATCATTCTCTGGAATAGATATTACCAATTAGTTTATGAAAAATCGAATCCCACTATTAGAATAGAGTCTAAGCTAAATCGAGCATTCTTCTTAAAGCTATATTAGCGGAAGATTTAATTTCACTGGAAACCGTAATCTGATTGACCATTTCTCCACTATCAACAGACTCTAAGACCCACAACAAATAAGCCGGATGTATTCTGTACATTGTAGAACACGGGCAACTCACTGGATCCAGGCAAAACACAGTTTTATCTGGATTTTGTTGAGCCAATCTATTCACCAAACTTATTTCCGTGCCAACTGCCCATACACTTCCTGGCTCACCTTCATTTATTACTTTCTTAATGAATTCAGTTGACCCAATCATATCGGCAGCTTGAACAGTCTCCATAGGACACTCTGGATGTACCACGACATTAACATCTGGATATCTAGTTCTTGCTGTTTCAATCTGCTGAGTGGTAAATCTTGTATGAACGGAACAATGACCTTGCCACAAGATAATTCTTGACTCTTTGATCTGTTCCGGAGTATTACCTCCCAAAACCTTGAAAGGATTCCATAGAATCATTTTGTCTAGCGGAATTCCGAGTTCCAAGGCTGTATTTCTTCCTAAATGTTGATCAGGTAAAAACAGCACTCGGTCACCTTGCTGATATGCCCATTCCATCACTTTCTTTGCATTCGAAGAAGTACAAACAGCACCGTTGTTTCTTCCACATAAAGCCTTGATCCCAGCTATAGAATTCATATAAGTCAAAGGAATTACAGAATTATCTTCAGGTAATATATTCTTCAGATCTTCCCACGCATCGTCTACATCTTCCATTGGTGCCATATCGGCCATAGAACAACCAGCAGTAATGTTTGGGAGAATCACTTTTTGAGAATCGTCGGCTAGAATACATGCAGTTTCTGCCATAAAATGAACACCACAAAAAATGATATATTCTACATCAGGCAATGCTGCAGCTTCTTTTGACAACAGAAAAGAATCTCCTTGGAAATCTGCATATTTAATAATTTCTTCTCTTTGATAATGATGACCTAAAACTGTCACTTTATCTCCAAGCTTGCTCCTGACTTCATGGATTCGATTGTCTAATTCTTCTGGGGTGAGGTGTAAATAATCGGAAGGTATATTTTGCCACCTCACATTTACCTTCATTTCTTCTGACAAAGGTTTTGCGGGCAAATCATCTTCAGTGCTACAAAAAGCAGTTTGCTCTATTTCTGTTAATGGTAATGCGTATGGTTTGTTTCTTATTGTCATATCAAGTCCCCCTTCACTACTAACCTAAATTCGTTTTGGTTACTGATCCAGTTAAGGACCAAGGACTACTATCTTCGATTTTGATTTCCACAATACTATTTATGAGGTTTTCTGTATTCGTACCAGTATACACTAATTTGTCGTTTCTATTTCTTCCATACCATTGTTGTTTTCGTCGTCCCTCGATTAACACAGCGTGGTGTCCTCCTATAGATCTCCTGTTATTTGTATCTTGTATTGTTTGTTGGAGAGCATCGACCATTTTCCTGCGTTCTCTTTTCACTTGTATAGGAATATCATCTTTGAGTTGCCTTGAAGCGATTGTGCCTGGTCGGTTGGAATATTCTGCTGAATGTATTTTAGAGAACTGCATATCTTCCACGATTTTCATTGTGTCCTGAAAGTCTTGATCTGATTCTCCAGGAAAACCAACTATGATATCTGTACTAATTGTGACATCTGGCACAATGTTCCTAATATCATCTACAAGTCTCCTATAATGATCGTTTGTATAAGGTCTTCTCATTCGTTCTAAAACAACATCACTACCGGCCTGTATAGGCAAATTGATATGCTCACATACCTTTGGCAATTCTCTAATGGCTTTAATAATTTTCTCACTCATGAAAGATGGATGGGACGTCAAGAATCTGATGCGTTCTAACCCCTCAACCTCATTAACATGACTCAACAAATCTGACAGATCAACATTCTCATCTAAATCATGACCATAAGCGTCTACCGTCTGACCTAACAAAGTAATCTCTTTGACTCCTCTGTGAACCAAAATAGAGACCTCAGATACTATGTCCTCGATAGTTCTACTAACTTGCCTTCCTCTACGATAAGGAATAATGCAAAACGAACACATAAAATCACATCCCTTTATAATAGGAACATGGCAACTGATTCCTGGGTCACTTTGCGCATAATTGGAAATACAACCTTCAAGATCCAAATCATTCGTTTCTGAAATCTGGCGTAAAAGAGGGTCGAAATCTTGAGGACGGACAAACATGTCAACAGTAGGGAATCGTTTTTGTAAATTCTCACTCTGAGGCCCGACCATGCACCCCATCAATACAAGCATTTGATCTGGACGGTCTTTTTTAAATTCTTGCGAAATGGACACTCTATGGGAAACTTTATCCTCAGCACTCTGTCTAACCACACATGAATTTAATACTACTAAATCAGCCTCTTCTGCATTCTCCTTCTTGGTCAATCCAAGCTGATCTAACGCAGATGCCAGTTTGTTAGAATCAGCTTCATTCATCTGGCATCCAATAGTCCAGATGTTATAACTATTAATTTTCATACTCATATTGTACCTGAAAAAACAATGGCGGAGGGAGAGGGATTCGAACCCTCGATCCCGATTACTCAGGATAGGCGCTTAGCAGGCGCCCGCACTAGACCTCTATGCGACCCCTCCGTTTGAGTATTGAATTCTATCAAATCGGACTCATTCCAGCAATCAAATACACTATTAACGATTCCATCATTACCGTTATCATTTCGATGAATTTATTGAACTAAACCATCAGAATTCGCAGTATATTTGACACAACTCGGCACAAGAATTAGTATTGTCTACGTTAATCGGCAATTAGAATTTAGGAGTCCTACATGGATGATCTAGACGTAAACATAATCAACCTGCTCCAATTGGATGGCAGAGCCTCTAACGCGAAGATCGCAAGAGAGGCTGGAGTCAGTGAAGGAACCATACGTCGCAGGCTGAAGAAACTTATAGAAGATGGATATCTAAGCGTGATAGCTATCCCCAATCTAGATAGACTTGGGTTCGCAACTACAGCAATGATAGGCATCCAAACTGAGCCTGGGATGTCTGAAAAGGTAGCCACCACCATTGCTGAATTGGAACAAGCTCATTATGTAGCTGTCACTACCGGATCTTTTGACGTGTTTGTTTGGGTAGGCACCGATACTGCAGAGAACCTTGGATCTTTCTTAAGAGAACAGGTAGGGGTTATCAATGGCGTGCAAAGAACCGAAACATTCGTAAATTTGTCGATAAAGAAGCGTACTTCCGGATTAGTAATTTAGCCAATTTATTCCTCATTGGCTCGTAATACAAAAGTTACACAATTATGTGTATAATAATCACGAACTCATATTGAGGCATTATTTAGCCTAAACCTGAAGAGAGAGGGAGCAAACAATGACCTATATAATCACACAACCATGCGTGGGACTGAAAGATGCTGCATGTGTTGACGTATGTCCCGTAGACTGCATATATACCCGAGAGCAAGACGATCAATTCTACATCAACCCAGACGAATGTATTGACTGTGCTGCATGCGAACCAGTATGCCCGGTGACAGCTATATTTTCCGAAGACGCTGTCCCTGCAGACCAACAAGAATTCATAGCTATAAATTACGATTACTTCAAAGACAAAGATTTATCAGATTTATCAAGAGGGTAACTACCCAATCTGTTACGTTTCCTAGCCAAGTATAACTAGTCTATAAGAAGGATTTATGGCTGAGTCCTCTATAGATTAACTAGAACACTACGAATAAAGGTAAGAAGGAGGATCCATGGTATCTATAGACTCGACTCCAGAATTTGTGTTAGCAGCATATAAAAAAATGGAGAAAAACCTAGAAATTGTAAAAGGTCGATTAAACAGACCTATGACGTTGGCTGAAAAACTACTCTTTTCTCATTTAGACGATCCTGAGAATGCAGAATTAATTCCTGGCGAAAGTTACCTGAATCTGAGACCAGACAGAGTGGCTCAACAAGACGTTACTGGGCAAATGTCCATTCTTCAATTCATGCAATCTGGAAGAGATAAAGTAGCGGTACCAACAACCGTGCACTGCGACCACCTAGTTCAAGCTAGAGTAGGAGCAGGATCTGACCTATCTGAAGCGGTCGTTGAAAACAGCGAAGTATACAAATTCCTAGAATCTGCATGCAAAAGATATGGCATGGGGTTCTGGAAACCGGGCGGAGGAATTATTCACCAGGTAGTCTTAGAAAATTATGCTTTTCCTGGCGCACTGCTAATAGGGACTGATTCTCACACTCCAAATGCCGGAGGCCTTGGCACACTCGCATGCGGAGTTGGCGGTGCCGACGCAGCTGACGTGATGGCCGGACTTCCCTGGGAAGTTAAATACCCTAGGCTAATTGGGGTGCATCTAACCGGCGAGATGTCAGGATGGACCGCTCCAAAAGATATCATTATATATCTAGCAAAAGTCCTTACCGTATCTGGAGGAACTAATTCAATCATAGAATACTTTGGGCCAGGTGTTGAATCTATTTCATGCACAGGCAAAGCTACCACTACCAACATGGGAGCTGAATTAGGTGCTACAGGCGATGTTTATCCGTTCGACAGTAGAATGGCAACATATTTAGGTGTGACTGGCAGAAGTGAATTAGCTGAACTAGCAGAACAGTACAAACATCTAGTAACTGCCGATCCCGAAGTCGAGGCTAACCCTGAACAGTACTATGATCAAATCGTAGAAATAAACCTATCTGAATTAGAACCTCACATAACAGGTCCTCATTCACCTGACCGCGCTAGGCCAATATCAGAATTAGCAGCAGAAATTAAAGAAAATGACTTCCCTGAAGTTGTATCAGCGGCCTTAGTTGGTAGCTGTACTAACTCAAGTTATGAAGACATGAGCAGGTGTGCAGACTTAGCTCAGCAAGCGGTAGATAAAGGAATCAAAGCCGCAACACCCTTCTTAGTCACCCCTGGTTCTGAACA
>Ga0114933_10000107_pt1 | contig 100614 bp, 83 predicted proteins | sample 4SBtaG_FD_89691 | JGI IMG/M metagenome (GOLD analysis project Ga0114933, IMG submission 89691) | Deep subsurface microbial communities from Kolumbo volcano to uncover new lineages of life (NeLLi) - 4SBTROV12_W25 metaG | ecosystem: Environmental > Aquatic > Marine > Volcanic | place: Kolumbo...
AAAAATGGCTATTTCAGGCAGTTAAAGTGGTAAAAATCATTTAAAAACAGGAGGAGGGAGCGTTTTTAGGTTTTTTTTTAATTCTGAATCCAGGAAAAACTCCTTAATCAGGGATTCCTTAAAGCAATAACTGCTCGCTAAGTCCCATTTTTTAGCCTTCTTTCACACAGATCCTTCTAATAATAAGCAAAGCAATAGAACCTTTCACCAGACGCGTGCGTGGCCGCAGTAAATGACATTTTCACTTTACATTTAAAAAAGTAAATCTAATGCTTTACACCTTCAAAAATTACAGGACATACAGCTATGTGTAAATATTTAATTTCTTCTTTTCTTTTGTTTTTTTGTTCTTTTGCAGTAGCAGATGAACTCAACCAAACGCCTGATCCTTTTGTTCTGTTAACCGTCCCAAAATCAGGATCTCACCTATTAATTAAAACTTTGCACTTACTTACCGATTTATCTCCAAAGTGGCATGTAAAGCCCTTGCAATTAGATGAAGTGTTTTCAAGCAAACAATATCCCTATACCCATATTTGTCTTCGAGATAAATTATCTGGGGTTTATTTCCATCCTTTAGAGGGAGGGAAGATAAAAAAAATCATAGGTATTCGTGATTTTCGAGATGTCTGCGTATCCATTGTTCACCAAATTTTAAAAGGAGCATGGCCACCATTCACAGGCAACGAGACTGCAATAAAAAAATTTAAAAAAATGAGTTTCGATGATCAACTACTATTTGTAATCAACCAAGAATATGAAATTTCACCACCTAAATTTAATATTCATCTTGAAGTTACTCAAACTGCTGCCCAAGCTTTGCAGTTGCTTCTAGAGCCAAATGTATTAATGGTTCGCTATGAAGATCTAGTAGGATCGAATGGTGGAGGCTCTGATGAGGCTCAACTGAACTCTCTAATAATGATTTCAGATTTTCTGAATCTCAATTGGACCCTTCAAGAGATGAAAGCCATCTCAGAGAAGCTCTATGGAAACTCATACAACCCGTTTGATAAAGGAGATTTTAAAGGCTACCAGAGTACATTTAGAAAAGGAACCATCGGAAACTGGAAAAAGCACTTTAAAGAGCACCGTAAAATCGCTTTTAAAGAGCGCCTAGGCGATGCCTTGATCGATTTAGGATATGAAACAAATAATGACTGGTAGATTAATAGCAACAAAAGCTCTCTTTCATGAAATTGAAATGCCTATAGAGAGGCTTTTCGATTAAAAAAGATGGTTTCTAAATAGGAGAAGATGACCATGAGTGTACTTTCTATTAATCAAAATAGCTTTACCCTAGAGAAGCGTCTTAGAAGAAATCGAAAATCAGCTGCAATTCGGTCTCTCATAAGAGAGACCTCACTATTAAGAAGCGATCTCATCATGCCCTTCTTCCTACTAGGAGGTAAGGGCAGAAAAGAGAAGATCGAAAGCATGCCTGGGGTCCATAGAATGTCCTTGGACCATATCCTGAATGCTATTGACAGTTACCATCAACTAGGCATTCAAGCTTTTGCCCTTTTTCCAGTACTTGAAAAGGAAAAAAAATGCCCCCAAGGCATTGAAGCTCTCAATGCACAAGGAATGCTTCCTCGCGCAATCCGAGCCATTAAGAAAGAATTCCCAGAAATTTGTTTAATTGCAGATATTGCTTTAGACCCCTTTACCTCCCACGGTCATGATGGAGTCATCTCAGATGATGGAAAAATTTTAAATGATGAGACGCTTCAAGCTCTGGGAGAGATGGCACTCATTCAAGCAGATGCTGGAGTTGATATCGTAGCTCCTAGCGATATGATGGACGGAAGAGTTGGATATCTTAGAAAAGCGCTTGACAGCTCTAGCTTTACAGACACCTCTATTCTCTCCTATTCTGCAAAGTACTCATCTTCTTTCTACTCTCCTTTTCGAGAGGCCCTTGGGTCATCTTTAAGCTTTGGTGATAAGAAAACTTATCAGATGGATCCTGCAAATAGTAGGGAGGCTATTTTGGAGGCTCTCTTCGATGAAGAGGAGGGAGCTGATATCCTTATGATTAAACCTGCAAGCCTCTATTTAGATATTATTTCTAAGATAAGAGAAGCTACAAATAAGCCCGTTGCAGCTTTCCACGTAAGCGGTGAATACTCGATGGTTATGGCGGCGCATGCTAAAGGCTTCTTGGATGCAGATGCAGCTTTTTATGAGACTTTATTATCTATTAAAAGAGCGGGAGCGGATATGATTTTTTCTTATGCAATCGATTCTGCTCTAAAATTTATCTAGAAAAACTCTGATTTACCTCTGCAAAGTTTGGTTTTTACCCAATTTTGGTAAGAGATAAAGTGCATGAATAAATCAGAGACTCCTAAATGTTGAATAGGAGTTAAACCTCTCAAAATAGAGCGAATTATATAATTCCTTTCCTGTGCTTGCTCTAGCTCCAACATCTCTTAACCATGCAGCCATGGCATACCCTATTCTAGTACGACTACTTTTAGTCATAAAAACATCTAGAGGTAAAGAGAATGAGAACCCTTTGTCAAAATATCTTGATCTGTGAATCTTATCATTCCCATTTGTGTAGGCAACCCACAAACCCACTCTGAGCCCGCTTGGAAAAGTTCTTCCTCCTTCAATCCTGACTCCTTTATCCCAGGCAAGAAATTGTCCTAGACTCACCTTAAAGTCCATCATGAGAGGCCTGTATTGATAGTAAAAGTCGAGAAAATACTGCAATCCATAATAGGGAACATACTTCCTTTCAAACCCCTTGAATGTGCGAATTTTTCTTTGGAAACCAAGACCTCGATAATTTCTTTTCAAAAGCGAGGCTGCTTCGAACCCAATTGCCCAATTTGCATGCACAGGAAAGTATAAAAATTCCCCGGCAATTCCTGCATAAGCAGTTTCAAAATATCCAAGAGCCATACGATAAAAACAGCCCCTTCCTAAATTCCAACTCTTTTGTAGGTAGGCTTCATCGAGATGAAAAGAGCTTGTTTGGTGGTATAGAATAGAATCCGATCGAACATTGAATTTTTGTGATGGGTTATAAATGTCTACAGATCCAATGCCCTCACTACTCGAGACAATCGTATAACTCGCCATCAAGGAATAATAGATTTGGTCGAAAAGATACCCCTCAGGCCCCGTTGAAAACCCCACATCTGCTTTAATTTTTCCAGTAGTACTTCCAAAGTAGGTTCTGAAAATGGGCCTAAATGTATAAAGCCATATATTTTTTCGTCTTTGATAGAGCATTTCTGAGTCATATGAGGAGGGAGCACGAGGAACCTCTCTTAAAGGAGATATAACGCGAAATTCAAATTCACTAAGCACTCCTAACTGATAACGATTTAAGTCCTCGGTTCGAAATTGATAGGCTTGAGATTGAATTCCATCTGCTTCGATTACAACTGTAGTGTTTACGATATTTTCAGGAAGAAGAGAGGATAAGATATCTTGAATTCTCATTCGAACGATATCTTCTTCCCGGTAACGCATGTTTACAACTTTAAGATAGAGCAGGTCTTGCCTTTTCTTACCCGGCTGCAAAATAATAGAGGACAGATCAAAACCTTGATCTCTAAAAGCATAAATGAGTTCTTGAGAAAATTCTTTATCTGAACGAATCATTCCCAGAGGCTCTCTATCTTCTGGAGACGTATAAGGGAGGGGATCGTGAACCTTTGGGAAAAACCCATCCGTATCTCCCAAGTTATAAGTTAACTGTGCCCCAGCTGCAAAATCCTTCCCTCTTATCGTGCTAGCTGATAGCTGGATGAAATCAAATAGGTTCCAATGTATGCCTGCATTAAGTCTAGACTTTACATCTCTTCCTTTAGGGTGCTCATATGAGCGCTTCCGATAGTTATTGGCATCATATTCCAATACTAGAGAAAGGCCTTTAAGAAGGTTTGTGCACTTTCTGAAAGGAGACCATGCACCACCAAGAAAAAAACCATCAATTCTTCCCGTCCCCCAGCCTGCAGTTAATTCAAAGTCTAAATCCAGAAATTCTTTAGTTGCGGCGACATAGAAGGATGAGAACCTTTTAGATCCTATAAAATCGTTCCAACCAAGGGATATTTCAGGAAGAAATGGAAATCCATCCGCTTTTTTCAAAACGGCAATTTTGATATTAGCTATTCGATCAGCATCATCCCCAAAGCCCCAGTGTCCAAAGTTATATTCTTTGATGCCATTAAAAATGGTATAGTTGCCGGCAGCTTCAATTCTATTAAAAAATTGAAAAACAACTCCTATGATTTGGTATGGGGGTAGATAGGCATATCCTATGCCAAGGTTTCCAGCCTTTGCCATCCTTGCAGAGGGCATTGTAAAATAGCCGCCCTGCATCAAGTAGTTATAAATTAAGGGAAGTTCATCATTTTGTCTTCGATCAATTTCTTCTACAATTGCAAGATCTTTCAAGAGATTGCTAGAATCAAAATCATCTGCAGAAATTACAGCTGTAATGAGAAGTAGATAAATAGATATAAACCGTTTAAAAAAACTCATTACAATAGATCGTTGAAAATAAAGTTTTATATTCCCTACGAATTTGATTGAAGAGAGCTTTTTTTTCCATAGAATTGGAAAATTAGAACAAAACTTCCTTGAAATACTTTCTCTGGCAAGTCCTAATAAGGTCAACCATTTCAATCTTACTGGGACAAATAAAAGTTGGAAGAGCAAAGTCTTCAGGCGCAACTTCTAAAATGCCTAGCTGTTCTATAGCTGGATAGTCATCAGCCAACACGGCTTTAATAAGGTGCATTGTTGGAATCCTTAGTGGCATCACCTTGTCATAGACGTTCCCATCAATAAAGGGCCTAGGCTCACCATGTTGACTTGTTGAAAACAAGTAACTTCCTTTTTTAAAAAATCCTGAAAGGTAGACTCTTGATGCTGAATATTTTTTCCCGCCCAATTTAAGGAAATGGAGCATCTCACGAGGCTCCCTATCATTGAAAGCGCAAAGGGAATAGTCTTTAAACCCTAAAAAGCCATCTATGCCTACTTTAGTTCCCATCAAAGGATCACCCGAAATAATTCGGGATCCCTCTTCAACCTTTCCATCCACAAGAGAGCGGGCGGATACTCCTGATACTGTTCGAACAAGACCTCTTTTTTCCGGAAGGATCGCTGGACCTGTTACACACACTATTCGTTTATTATGGTAGATTCCTTTATGGCTAAGCATACCTATCGTAATCACATCTGTTAAATCAAGTGTCCAAACGATGTCCTTAGAAGATTTAATAGGATCAATAGCATGAATATGAACGGAAGAATTAGCTACTGGATGAGGCCCCTCAGCAGTATGATGGGTGACATTTTTGGCTTGTAAAGCAACTTTACACTTAGAATTTTTAGGCAAAACTAAGTGAATTTTTTCTGAAATTCTTGAGAGAAAGCTAATGCCGTTTGTAAAGTCTTCTTCAAAACCTTCCAGTTGCAATTCTGCAGGAGCTGTCAAAGGAGCAGATTCGATCCCTTTAATAAAAATACGATCAGGAGGCAGGCTCAATTGAGGCAAGACTGCAAAAGGCCTCATTACAATATGAGCAAATAATCCCGTATCATGAAGATATTTAATAAGCCCGCTCGGTTTTGTACCTAGATCAGCTATCTGATGAGAAAAAAACTCATCCTTACCCGAAGTTTCAATTACTATATAAGATAAAGACCTTCTCTCTCCTCTAATAATTTCTTTTATCACTCCGCAACCAGGAGAAAGGAAAACCTTCCCTTCATCTTCCTTATCTTCAGCAAGAGGCTCTCCAATAAGGACAGTCTCTCCTTCTTTTTTTAATGGTTTTAGCCTTAAGTAAGAAAACGGCGTTAAATCTAAAGCAACAGAAGAAGGTCTTGCAAGATCTTTAATTTCAGAATATTGAAAATCAAAAACAGGAATATCCAGTCCTTTTTTAATTTTAATTTGTACCATGGTGCCCGCTATGTGATATGAAGAAAATCCGAAATATAGCACTTTCTTAGGATTTTCAGAAGGAAGTTATCAAGAAAATATTTCTAAAGGGGTAAATTATACCGAGCTATGCTTGCTAAGACACTAGCTAAACCGTGCATTTTTCTCTTCTCACTAACTCTAATAAGGTTAGTCCCATCTTCAAAAATGAGAGCTCCTAAAATCCTACGAACAGCAATTAACCCGTCTCTCCTTATCTGCTCCTCAAACTTTTATTGAAGCTTTAAAGGCACTCCTCTATACTTGCTACCATTCAAATTAACCAAATGAACCAACTTTATGACCTCTGATTTGGGAAACCTAAATATGACCTACCTAAAAGATATTAATTCAAGAATAGAAGATAATGACTATCCAGGATTTTTGAAAATTTGGGAGGAATATTGCTACAGCGATGATTTTGATTCTCCTGAATTTATCAAAATTCTCGAATCTGTAAAAAAGTCCCCTCTGGTGGCTAAATTTGGCAACCATGTTGAAAAAGGGCTCGCTCTTTGGGAAAAGATACAAGACCCAAATGATGCTCATGAAGTTCTCAAACTTATATTTGACATTCAAACCACAAATTCAGACAAGCTAGCTACAATTGCACTCGAATTTTTGACAAATAAATACCCTGAAGACCCCAACTACCAAGAAAAATTACGCTTAATCGGCTTAAGAGGTGGTGAAAATTTCCAAGGAGCAATTAGCAATTATGCCCTATTGACACATATGAAAAAGGGGAATTTTGTTTTTCATCATGGAGGTTGGGGAACAAGCGAAATTTTAGATGTCTCCCTTATTCGCGAAGAGCTAAGCCTAGAATGTGAATATGTAATCGGAGCTAAAAGTCTCTCTTTTTCAAATGCGTTTAAAACACTAATACCTCTAGTTCCAGACCACTTTTTATCAAGAAGATTTGGCAACCCTGATCTTTTTGAGCAGCAAGCCAGAGAAAACCCATCTGAAATTATCCGCGTACTACTTAGAGATTTAGGACCCAAAACTGCCTCTGAGATCAAAGAAGAACTATGTGACTTAGTTATTCCGACAAAAGATTGGAACAGGTGGTGGCAAACTGCAAGACATAAGATCAAAAAAGATACCAAAATTGAATCCCCGAAAAATCTAAAAATGCCATTTAGACTACGAGAGGAAGAAATCCCTCATGAAGTCTCTTTTTACAAAGCATTAGAATCTAAGCCAAGCATCCCCGATACGATCCAGATGGTCTATACCTTTATGAGGGATTTCTCGGAAACCCTTAAAAACAAAGAGTTTAAATCATCTTTAGAGACAAAAATTAAGTCTATTTTAGATTCAGAAAACCTACCAGAAGAACATGAACTTCAACTCTTATTTTTTATAGAAGATCTTCCTGGTAAAAATGAAAAGTCAAGTTGCAATACTTTAATTAAAGAGATGGAAAATATTCCTAGCTTAATTCAAAAAATTGACATCATTGCCTTCAAGAAACGCGCTCTTACCGTAGTAAGAAAGCAGAGAAAAGATTGGAAAGATATCTTCTTCTCTCTTCTCTTTGCAATCGATCAAAGTTTAATTAGAGACTATCTTCTCTCTGAAATTGTAAAATCTGAATCTATCGATGAACTGAAATTAAAATTAAATGAATTGCTCGTTCATCCGTTATCCTATCCAGAAGTATTTATTTGGTACTTTCAAAAAATCCTAAACAAAAAAACCTCACTTCCATTCAATGATAGCGAAGGAAGAGCTCTTTTTTTCGAAGGATTTTTTGTTCTTTTAGATCACTTAGGAAGGAAACAAGACTACCGAGATCTGACCAAAAAAATGGTCGCGTTGCTCTTACAAAACAGATACAAAATTGTTCGCGATATTATGGCAGAGTCTAGCTTGGAAAGTGTCCAAGAATTTTTACTTCTCGCTACAAAATGTGAAGTTTTAAGTGATCACGACATTAAAATTATCCACTCCCTTGCAGAAGTTGTCTATCCAGCACTTTCTAGACTTAGAAAGGATGAAGAGAGCGAAGTCGAAATTGTTTGGTCTACTCAAGAAGCTTACCAAAGAGTGAAGGAAAAAATTGAAAGAATAGCAACTGTTGAAACAGTTGAAAATGTTCGCGAAATTGAAGAAGCAAGATCTCATGGTGACCTTCGTGAGAATTCAGAATTTAAATCTGCTCTTGAAAAAAGGGACCGTCTTCAAGGCGAACTTAAAGCGCTCTCCAGTCAGTTAAGTAAAGCGCGTATTTTAACCCATGCTGACGTAACAACAGATGTTGTAGGTATTGGTGTAATTGTAGAGTGCAAAGACTCTAAAGAAAACGCTCTGCGCTTTACAATACTAGGCCCTTGGGATGCTGACGCAGAAAAAAATATTATCTCTTTCCAATCTAAAATGGCTCAAGCTATGAAAGGAAAAGCGGTAGGTGAGTCCTTTAATTTTCAGGGCGAAGAGTTCGTAATTGTTGACATACAGAACTTCTTTGATGAAAAATAATTATTCACATTTTTCTAGTTTTTGCTATTGTAAATGATTATCGGAGATAGATGAATGGAAAATATCCATGGACCGGTTGTCCTTGTTATTGCTAGCAAAAATGTTCATAAAATAAGAGAATTTAAGGCTATTCTTAAAGACCTTCCTCTTCTTGATATCCTGACTCTTCATGATTTTCCTGACTATACTCCTCCAGAGGAAGTCGGCAAATCCTTTGAAGAGAATGCCACTCTTAAAGCTGCACATGCTGCAAAATCCTTAAATATCTGGGCAATTGCTGATGATTCAGGAATTGTTGTTCCCGCTTTGGGAGGAGAGCCTGGTGTATTCTCTGCAAGATATGCAGGCAATCATGCTACCGACGGGGAAAACCGAAAAAAATTGCTGGGTAAAATGGAACACCTCTTAGATGCAGATCGTAACGCATATTTTGAATGCGCAATTGCACTAGCATCGCCAGAAGGCTTAAAAAAATGCGTCAAAGGAACCTGTGAAGGCAAACTCTTAGAAAAAGAGAGGGGTGGAAATGGTTTTGGCTATGATCCCCTATTTGTAAAGCATGAATATAGCAAAACTTTTGCAGAACTAGGTGAGTCAGTAAAAAATCGCATCTCACACAGAAGAAAAGCTCTCGATAAGATTCTTCTCTCTATAGAAAGCTTTGCCTCCTAATGCACTATCTAATCGATGGATATAACCTACTTTTTCTCCATATGGGCGGATCTGAAAGCCTTAGATCCAAAAGAGAAGATATCATCCATATTTTGCAATCCAAAGCCTCCCTTGTAAATTTTACTATGACGGTTGTCTTCGACGGAGCCTATGATTACGGGGAAGAGAGCGGCCTGCAGTATGCTGATCCTATTCAAATAGCTTTTTCTCCTAAAGGTCAGAGTGCCGATGACTATATTATCGAAAAAATCTCCTACACTTTTCACCCCGCAGACTACACGGTTGTCTCATCTGATAAGGGATTAATTAGAAAGGCATGTGAATTAGGGGCACAAACTCAAAATATCAAATCTTTCATAAACTGGATTGAAAAGAAAAAATTAATGGTTAGAAAAGAGGATGAAAAATCACACCAAGACTCTCCCGAAAACATCGAGAGATTACTTCAAATCTTTGAGAATAGGGATGAAAAACTATAAAGTTTCAAACTCATGAAGCCTACTCTGAACTTCAGAGTAGCTAATATCTATTGAATCTATCTTAGCTTTGCCCGGTTCGAGCTGTACTTTTTGAATGAACTCTTTCAATATTTCCAAAGAGCCCTGAGCCTTAATTTCTACTGACCCATCTGTCAAATTTTTTGCATAGCCAGTAAGGTTGAAGCTCCCAGCAATCTCCTTCACAGTTCTTCTAAAATAAACGCCCTGGACTTTTCCCCTTGCAATCGCTCTCAGTTCCAACATACGCCCTCAATTTGTATATTAAAAGAATGTATATCACTCAAACGGTCATTGTTCAAGCGGGCTCTAGAAGTGGCCAATCAAATGTCTCAATAAGATTTAAGATCTCTAAAGGTTCTTTCGCTTTCATAATTTGAATACGCAGCTGTTTTGCACCTATACATTTTTTCAAATACCAGCAGCTCACTCTACGCATGTCTAATAAAGCTTTTCTACCATCCCGATAGTCCAAAATATGGCTGAAATGTTGTAAAAGATAGAATTTGATTTGGTCAATAGATTTACGCTCATAACTTCCATGCAGATATTTAGATCTAATATCATCTCCCAGCCAAGGAGATCCCATTGAGCCTCTAGATAGAAGAATCGCATCACATTTGGTATGCTCAAAGATAGCCTCAGCGCTTTCTACATCAAAAATATCACCATTACCGATGACTTTTATTGTTTTAGCGCTCTCTTTTGCTTGCTTGATATGATCCCAGTTAGCGCTTCCAGTATACGCCTGAACTCTTGTTCTTCCATGTATACAAATGGAGACCGCTCCTGCAGATTCCGCAATTTTTGTAACTTCACTCGCATTAATGCTATTTTCATCCCAACCAGCCCGGATCTTAACCATAACGGGAATTTTTACAGCATTTACCATTTCAGAAATTACTTCCCCAATGAGGTTGGGAGTTTTTAACATTCCTGAACCGCTCCCATCTTTAGTTACCTTATCAACTGGGCAACCGCAATTGAGATCAACAACGTCAAACCCAAGGTCCTCAATTATGCGAGCTGATGCTCCAGCAATTTCTGGCTTTGAGCCGCATATTTGACCTCCAATAGGATGCATTCCTCTCTCATAGTCAAGTAAACCATAAGTTTTCGCATCATGCCTAACTAGGGCATCCATTTTAACCATTTCACAAAACATCAGCCCAGGCTTAAATTGAGCCGTCATCTTTCGAAAAGGATAATCGGAACAGCCCGCTAGAGGAGCAAAAAAGACATTATTAGGAAAGACCTTATCACCTAATGAAAATTGCTCTTTGTATCCAGTCATGAGATCAACAAACTTATTATGATTTTTTTAAGAATGCTCAAAACAACAAGGCCTATAAGGGGACTTAGGTCCATTACTCCACCAATCGGAGGTATGATTTTTCTAAAAAATCCAAGATAAGGCTCTGTATAATGGTAGATAAATCTTATAAGCTGATATTGCTGTAAGTTCGGAAACCAAGATGAAATAATTCGAATGAAGATCATCGTTGTATAGCAGACAAATAGTGTATCAATAATTTGAATAATCATTTACAGCCCTTTAGGAAATACTGAATAACTCATACATTTCATCTCTCCATAAAAATTGTCTCAAATCGATTTTTCGATCTCACTAACCGTCAAAGGTTTAATTCGATCTCTAAAATCAATTTTAGTAGAATTTTTAAAGAAGATCTGAATTATAGCAGTTATTCAACATCTCCTTTAGGAAAAGAATCCTTTATAGTAGTAAATTTTACCTGTTTTCAGATTTTTCGTCATGAGGATATACACACACATTTTTTTTGAAGTCACTATTTCTAAAATTTCTCTCTCAAATCTGTTTGAACAGCCACTCAGTTTCTCTTTGAAAATCCAAAGAAAAGGCTATATTTCACTTTTCTATGGATACGTTCTTGGTATTAAATTCATAAGGATAGTAAAATTGCTCTCCATTAAATGAGTAAAAAATAAATCATGTTCGGACTACATAAAGATGGTAATACCTATTTTCTTGCTAAAATAAGAAAAAAAAGACGCGGCACCCTAGAAATTAAAAAACTGCTTTCGAGCACCAATGTAAAGCAGCTTTACAACACAAAGAACTCTCCCTTTGTATCTGGGCTGAGGGCTTCGGATATATTAATCAACTCCTCTCAAGTTAAAGTTCCTCAAAAGTCTAAAATAGACAAAGTCCTCTCTTTCAAAGCCGAATCCTTAAGTTTTATCCATTCCGATCAGGCGGTAGATATCCCAGTCGTTCATAAAAGACAAAATGACTCTGCGGATGTTCTTTTCTTTACAACCACTCAAGATGTCATAAAAAATCACATATCAGAGCTCAATCAAAAGTCACTGGATCCCTCCACTATCTCTACCATTCCCTTGGCTTTAGTGCGCTATGCTAAATCACAGGTGAAAGAGCTAACAACTATTCTGATTTTTCATTTGGGATTGAATGAATCTACTCTTGTCCTAATGGACAATAATATGCCTCATAAAGCCTATTCCATAGAAATTGGATTGTCTGACCTAGAACAAGCGTTTAGAGAAGACAATACAAAGATAACAGAGCTCCAAGACATAAATTTCAATCAATTTGATTCAAAAAAACATGCTCAGTTAAATGCTTTGCTTTGTCAGTTTAAGGCCAAAATTTCACATATTTTCTACTCATTGGAACATAAAAATGAAAGCCCGCTTTCTCTCCTAAAGACAGGGCAGTGTGAAAATTCTTCTTCTTTAATTAACTTCCTTTTTGAAGATTTAATGGAGCATATCGTAGTTTTACCACCTTCAAAGATGGAAAAAAAATCGCCAAAACTTAAAGAGTATGCCATTCCCATTGGTTTAGCCTTTGATGCTTTGGCATCAGACGAGCACTCGGTTCAATTTCGAAAAAAGCAATTTACACCTGAAAAGGTTTTAAAAAGAAGAGCTTTGCAAGTGATCTTCTTTCTCCTATTTTCTTTCATTATTTCCTTAAGCGGATACCTCTTATTTTCTCAAAGACTGAGTAATAGCTATTCCAATCTTGAAAAAACAGCTGACCAAGCTATCCGCAAGGATAATATTATGTCTTATAGAGAGGTAGGTTCAGGTCTTCAAAATCAAACCTTAGAGGGAAAGTTACGCTCCTGGAGCTACGTCCTTAAAAAGGAAGCGAAAAAGTTTCCATATTTCTTCCGCGCTCCTAAAGTGATAGACATCTTAAGTTGGATTCAAAGGCATCCTATCCTCCTAACAAGTAAAAAGAACAGACTCGAATCATTCCAATATGAGCTAGAAAAGTACCCTAAAATTGGCTCTTTAAACGCTCCTTATCTTGTGAAGATTAAGCTAGTTCTAAAGATTGATTCTCCCGTTGCAGCTAGATCTTTCCACGAAGAAATATTGTCGGGCAAAGGTCCAGCTATCCCAAAAGAGCAGCCATCCTGGATTGTTCATGGTGATCTGTATGAAACTACTTTCTATGTAAAACCAGGGTATCAATATGATTAAAAAGCTTGGAAAACTTTGTGGAAATCCATTTTTCTTCTCACTTTTTGTTCTTTTAGGAGTAACTCCGTTGTTATTCCTGATGACACATGTTTATAGTGAACAAGGGAAGATTTCCTCTCTGAGAGAGGAGCTAAGTGACTTAAAAATAAAAGCCGAGACAACTCATTTAAAACGTCTTACAAAAAAACAGTTCTTAGAAAAATATACTGATTTTGACCCCTATTTTCTTAACCACCACGTTGAAACACTTTCCTTTTTAGAAAATGAGAATCAAATCATTTCCCAAACTCTTGATCATCCTATTTTTTGTGCCGATAAACTCTTAAAAAAGAGAAAACGATCTCTAGATGAGAACCAATTACTTTTCAGAGAACAAAACGTTCAATCTACCCCCATTATCAAAGAGACAAACGAGGTTCAGGTTAAAAGAATTGAAGTGAGTCTCACCGATATTGAAAAGCTCCTATCCGAAGTTGAAGAGGTATCTCTAAATAATTACACTCCCTCATCCAAGAGACCTCAAATCTTTTTAACGAATTTTTCGATCCATCGAATCAAAAAAGCACCATCATCTGAACTCTATGAATTGGACTGTGAAATCTTTAAGAGAGAATTTTTAAAAAAAATAAAACCCCAGAACAACGATGTTAATTAGATCATTCCTGTTTCTCCTCATAACCCTTTCTCTAGCTGGCTGTGCTTCTAAAGTAGTTAATTCCCAGGATGAAATTGCTTGTATCCAGATCAAAGACCAAAACGGACTATCAGAAACAATTAACAACCCAACAAGACTAGAGCAATTTGGATCTGTTGATTTTCTTCAATCCCAACCATACAAACAGATCCTTCGAGTCTATAAAAAGGATGAAGAAGGGAAAAGCTCGTCAATCTTTACCTCTTACCACTCAAATGGTCTTGTTAAACAGTACCTTGAGGGTATTGATACTATAGCAAAAGGAGCTTACAAAGAGTGGTATTCGAACGGACAAATTAAAATTATTGCCCAGGTTGTAGGCGGCCCATGTGATTTAAATCCCTCTGCACAAAAAGAATGGTTATTCGATGGAGAGTCAAAAGCTTGGTCTGAAGACGGCAACTTAGAAGCTATCTTTAATTACGATAACGGAGCATTAAACGGCACAACTGTCTACTTTTTCCCCAGCGGAGAAAAAAAGAAATCAGTTTCTTATCAACGTAATCTAATTCACGGAGAGCTTTGTACCTACTTTGAAGGCGGCGCGTTAAAGTCTAAGACGGATTATACACAGGGTAAAAAATCTGGCGCTTCTCTAGGTTACTGGCAAAATGAAAAACCTTCCTATTTCGAAGAGTATAATGATGGCAAGATACTTACAGGTGTCTATTATTCTCCATCAGGAGCCCTTACCTCTGAAATTCAAGGAGGCTCAGGATATCGAACATTTTTTATTGATGGCGTTTTACACGAGACTCAGGAATTTAGAAATGGAATCTTAGATGGACTAGTAGAGAGATATGATTGTTATGGTGAAATAGAGCGCCAGATATATATGAAAAATGGAATGAGACAGGGTGAAGAGGTTGAATACTATAAAATCAATCAAGCCTCTTCAAACATAGAATCTCGTAAAAAACTCTCCATAGGTTGGGACGAAGACATGATCCATGGAATCGTTAAAACCTGGTATCCTAACGGAAAACTAGAGACCCAGAAAGAGTATTATCAAAATAAGAAAAATGGCACTGCATGTGGCTGGTTTTCGGATGGAAATGTCATGTTTATTGAAGAGTATGAAAAAGATCTCCTAGAAAAAGGTACTTATTATAAACAACACCAAAAATCTCCCACATCGAAAGTCCTTGAAGGTAACGGAACTGCCACCATTTATGACGGAAAGACCGGTTCTTTTATAAGAAAAGTTCAATATTTAAATGGTAAACCTCAAGAATAAGGAAGAGCTAATACTACTTACAGGGGCAGGGATAGCACTTTCCCTTTTTATCTTTCTTCGGTTTGGGCTTACAATAATAGGGGCCTGGACAGCTGTTTGCTTTGACAAGAGCTCCTGGAGATACACTGCTACATACAGAATAATAACCACCATTTGAACATTTCCAAATGACCGTATATGGAGTTATTGACGTATCATATCCGTAATTTGGTCTCTTAAGCTCTGTTGACTTAAGGTTAGTGACTTGGTTCTTTTGTTCACCTGGTTGAAGGACCTTTTGTGCCAAAAAAGTACCATCATATGTCTGGATGACAGCCGTAAGAACAAATGGAGAGTCATTAATTAGCGTGACGCCCCCATACATACATGTCTGTAAAGCCAATAAAATCAAAATGGTCAGTAGGCGCATTTATCTCTCCTTATTCCTTATCCTTAAGACAAATTTAATTATAAATCAATTAACTATTCTTTCCACACTACCCTAACTTTCTAAAATCAAGACTCTTACTACTTTTACACAAATATCACTTCCCATCACTAAAGTATTAATTTGAATTAAAATGTTTATTTCATATTATAATAAAACTAAAAACGTTGAAAATGAAACACTTTATATTAATAATAGCTGGTTTAGTTTTTGGTTCAGAACTAAATGCTTCAGAAAATATTGACAATTGTCCCAATAAACACAGTGAAATGATAGGGGGTTACAATGCTCCTGCAAGGATTCAGCTGAAAAACGGCTATAATACTTTTCTCACTTTTACCTTTCTCTATATGCAAGCGCTTGAAAATGGATTATCTCCAGCTATTTCAAACCCGTCTGGAGCACAGTATTATCCAAATGCGAGCGGTTCGTACCTTAACTTAAGTAGAAAGTACAAACCCGGTTTTAGGATTGGAATAGGCCATTCCTTTGATCATGATGATTGGGATGTCTGCGCAAAATATACTCGGTTTTATCAAACATCTAGACTGAATAGTACAGCACCCGCGGGAGGATCTTTGATTAGTTTGTGGCTATCCACTCAAAATCAAGGATTTTCAAATTCAGTCTCATCTAGATGGAATTTATCCATGGATATTTTAGATTTGGAATTGGGAAGAGCGGCATTTTCAAGCCCGAAACTAGTCTTTCGTCCCTTTTTTGGAATTCGAGCGATGTGGATAGATCAAGATTATCTCGTTAATTATTATGATCTACTATCCTCAAAAGTAGGGGGAGTCTTCTCATCTAAAGCTATTTCGAATAATGTATGCGATTCTTGGTCAGTTGGTCCCAGATTTGGCTTCGATACGGAATGGAGACTAGGAAAAGGAGTACGCCTTTTTGGAGATTTTGGAGCAAGTTTAGCCTATTCAAATTTCGATGTATTCCATAAGGAAACCAATAGCGAAAATACTTTGCCCTCCATTCAAATTAAAAGCGATCCCAGCAATCTCAGACCTAATGTAGGCCTATCTCTAGGACTTGGATGGGGTGATTTTCTAAAAAAGGAGCGCTATCATCTAGACTTCAGCGCAGGGTATGAGATTCAAACATTTTGGAACCAAAATGAGATGAACAACTTAGGTAGGTTTGCTGGCTTTACATTCGGTGGGGGAGGAGCTAATTTAAGTATACATGGACTCGGAATGCGTTTAAAATTTGAGTTCTAGAAGCCACTCTAAGATCTATATTCCTGAATAATATTTGCAATAAGCCCGCTCCATCCAGTCTGATGAGATGCTCCCAATCCTCTACCCGTATCTCCATGATAATGTTCATAAAATAAGAGATGATCTTGAAAATTCGGATCTTCTTGCATCTTTTTATAATCACCATAAATGGGCCTATTTCCCTCTTTATTTTTTTCGAAAAGAGAGATGAGGCGATCAACAAAGCCATGAATCATCTCGTTTATGGTTACGGGCTCTTCACCTTCCACCCGGATGCTAAGATCATCCTCAAGTACAAAGTCCAGTACCTTGAGAGCTTCTATCAAGAGAAAGGAGGCTGGTAGCCAAATGGGCCCTCGCCAATTTGAGTTTCCTCCCTTAATGCTCGCAAGAGACTCTCCAGGTTCATAGCAAATGGATTTATCTCTAAAGGAATAAGGGTTATTTTCATGGAATTTTGAAAAGCTTCTAAGCCCATATTCAGATCTAAATTCATTGGGGTCCCAAATATATTTGAGAAATTTCTCAAGTTCACTCGCATCGAGTAAAGAAAAGAGGTGTTTCTTCTCATCTTCCCTATCTACTGTCTCTATACACTTATCAGTTAAATGTTTACGATTTTTACAAAACCAGGTGAAATTTGCCTTAAACAATTTAAATTTATCGATATATGACCCAGTGAGTGCCCCGCATGCAAAAAGAGGGATTATTCCCACTAACGATCGGATACGAAATTGTTCATGGTTTCCATCTTCATGTGTAATCACGCTGTAGAAGAAGAAATCTTTATTGTCTAACATGTCATACGCGCGCCAGTAACCTTTTCTAAGCGCTGCTGCAATATAGACATAATGCTCAAAGAATTTTGTAGCTAAAGATTCATAGATTTTGTTTGTTTCTGATAAGGTGAGAGCAATCTCCATCAAGTTAAAACAGAACATTGCCATCCAACCGGCTCCATCTGCTTCATCTATCTTTCCAGCGAGTGAACGCTCTGATCTATCAATGACTGTAATATTATCTAGGCCTAAGAAACCGCCTTCAAAAACATTTTTTCCTGAAGCGTCAATCTTATTTACCCACCAAGAAAAGTTGAGAAGGAGCTTGTGAAAACACTTTTCTAAAAAATCTTTATCTTCTCTTCCAAACGTCTCTTTTTCATAGTTGAAAATTTTTAGTGCTGCCCACGCCTGCACAGGTGGGTTAACATCCGAAAATTCCCACTCATATGCTGGAATCTGCCCATTTGGGTGTTGGAATTGGTCGAAGAGCAAGAGCCATAGTTGGCTTTTTGCTAAATCAAGATCAACGTAGGCAAGAGTTGTCGCCTGAAAGGCAAGGTCCCAAGCGGCAAACCAAGGGTATTCCCACTTATCTGGCATAGAAAAAATTCTCATCGAATTTAAGTGGCGCCAGTGAGTATTGCGCATATTACTACGCTCCCCCAGGGGAAATTTTGCACTATCTCCCATTATCCAAGCGCTCACATCATACAGATAAATCTGTTCACTCCAAAGCATGCCTGCAAAAGCCTGCCTCTGAATCTTCTTCTCCTCATCTGTTCCAGAGAGCGGTTGTAAAGATTGGTAATATTCATCTGCTTCCGATTTTTTTATCGAAACAATATTTTCTACATCTTTTAGAGGCTCTACAAGCAGCTGAGGGTTCAACCTAAATAGAAAAACTTTAGAAGACTTTGCTGCTATCTCTTCTGAATAATGAATGGCCGCTTTCGTTCCTTTTTTCTCAGGGTTTACAGCGCCTTCCTCTTGATTAATAATTTTTCGATGAAATGCATCTTTAACAAAGGGAGTGTCACTCTTTTCGTTCCAAAGCAGTTCTTTATTTGATTCATTATTGGTAAAAAGCGAATTACCACCATCGGGTGCATAAAAATAACGCTCTTTTAAATGGTAATCGAAGGCTAGATTCGTTGGCGATATAAGATCGGAGTCATTTGCAACAATACCAAAAATCCCATCTGCATCTATCTCTTCAATCTTTGGCTTAGGAAGCGGATCATCCTTCCAAGACCATTGATTTCGAAAAATAACTTGTGGAATCAGGTGAAAAGGTGCTGGTTTATCTGACCGATTAAAAACCTCTATTTTTACACAGATATCGTCGGGTTCATTCTTTGCATACTCAACATAGATATCAAAATACTCATCCTCATCAAAAATCTTTGTGTCAATCAGTTCATACTCTCGATCCTTCAACCCTCTTTTTTTATTTTCCTCAAGAAGCATTTGATAGGGGAATGCATTAATGGGATACTTATAAAGAAACTTTGCGTAGGAAAAAGTAGGAGTTGAGTCCAGATAGTAATAATACTCTTTTACGTCCTCTCCGTGGTTTCCTTCACTAGAGGAGAGCCCAAAAAGTCTCTCTTTTAAGATCGGGTCTTTCCCATTCCAAAAGCTCCACCCGAGTACCATGACTTGATAGCGATCACAAAAACCTGCAATTGCATCTTCACCCCATCTGTATGCCTTTGATCTTGCCTGTTCGTGAGTAAAAAAGTCCCATGCATTTCCATCGGGGCTATAATCTTCCCTAACAGTTCCCCAAGACCTATTCGAAACATAGGGTCCCCATCTTTTCCAGGGAGGAAGGGCTTCATCAGCACCGATTTTGAGCCTTTTATACTCTTTCGTATCTTGAATTTTCATTTTAGTCCTTCAAAAGAGCAAATTCTAGCGCGCCTAAAAGCGCAGCTTGATCATTTAAGATGATTTTTACAGGTATATCTTGCATTAGCTCTTTAAATCTTCCCTTCTCCACAAATGCTTTCATGAAAGTGCCATCTTTCATTTTTTCTATCATTTTAGGAGCAATACCACCGCCGATATAAACACCCGATAGTGCAAGAAATTTCAAAGCTACATTTCCAGCTTCTGCCCCGTAGAGAGAGATAAACCATTCAAGAGCAAGTACTGCAGATTCAACTCCGCCTTCCAATCCCGCTTTTGTAATGGCTTTAGGAAGCAATTCTTCCTCTATTTTCTCCTCAAATCCTTTTTTCCCAAGCGACTCAACAAGAAATCTATAGATATTATAAATGCCAGGACCCGAGACAAGCCTCTCGTATGAGACATGCCCATACTCCTTCATTAAATATAAAAATAGATCTACCTCTTCTTTGGTCCGAGGTGAAAAATCTGCATGTCCACCTTCGGATGGAAAAGGAATATGCTCTTTGCCGTTCCAAAATAGACCAGCCTCTCCGAGTCCCGTTCCCGCCGATACGAGAACTGCATTTCCCTCTTGAGGCTTTCCAGCATTCAGAACGAAAAACTCATCTTCTTTTAGAGCTCGAATTCCATAAGCATTGGCTAGTAGGTCATTGATCAAAAAGACCTTTTCAATGCCCAATTCTTTTCCAACCTTATTTCCATCGATTTCCCAAGGAAGGTTTGTGGCTTTACATATGTTATTTTTAATCGGTCCCGCTATTCCGAAGCACGCTTTTGATACCTTCTCCTTCAAAAACTTACGCAAAATATCGCTAAGAGAAGAATAGTCACCAGATGGAAAAACTTCTGATTGAATAACCTTTTTACTGTCATCATGGAGAGAAAGTCTTGTATTTGTGCCACCAATATCACCGGCTAATATAAGCATGAAGTACTCTTTTTGTTTCTCATTTTGTCATTGAAGCAGAATTTTGTTTTCACCTCAAGAGAACAATTTACAATATGCGCTTGAGGAAACTTACCAAAGGTGATATATTCCATATTTTTCAAGGAGTATTCATATGTCTCAAAAAGAAACAGAAGGGAAAAAGAAAGCTCTTGAGCTAGCTATTTCCCACATTCAAAAACAGTTTGGCGAAGGCGCGATTATGACTTTGGGTAAAAGCATGACCACGAAACCTTCCGATGTCATATCAACAGGTGCCATCTCACTAGATCTCGCGCTTGGAATCGGCGGCGTCCCTAGAGGAAGAGTTGTTGAAATCTATGGCCCTGAGTCTTCAGGTAAATCAACACTTGCGACTCACATTGTCGCAAGCGCTCAAAAACAAGGCGGCCTTGCAGCTTACATCGATGCGGAACACGCTCTCGATCCTTCCTACGCTTCAAAGATTGGAGTAAACGTAAATGATCTCATGATTTCACAACCAGATAGCGGTGAAGAAGCCCTAAATATTGCTGAGATGCTTGCTAGATCGAACGCTGTAGACGTGATTGTTATCGACTCTGTCGCAGCACTTGTCCCCAAAAATGAACTGGAAGGTGACATTGGCGACGTCCATGTAGGCCTGCAAGCAAGAATGATGTCACAAGCTCTTAGAAAGCTTACATCTGCTCTTGCAAGATCAAACACATGCGCTGTTTTCATTAACCAAATACGTGAAAAAATTGGCGTTATGTTTGGTAATCCTGAAACAACTACAGGTGGAAGAGCCCTCAAGTTCTATTCCTCTATCCGGCTTGATATTCGTAGAATTGGCGGCATTAAAGGTCCTGAAAATGTCGATATTGGCTCCCGTGTCAAAGTAAAAGTCGTAAAAAATAAGATGGCTCCGCCATTTAGAATTGCAGAATTTGACATTCTCTTTAATGAAGGAATCTCTCATATCGGGTCCTTAATTGATGTAGGCGTAGAAAACGGCATCATCGATAAGAAAGGAACCTGGTTCAGCTACCAAACGACTAGATTGGGGCAGGGAAGAGAGGCTGCAAGAGCGGAGCTAAGGAAAAATCCTGATCTCATCAAGAAAATTGAAAAGCAAATTTTCGAAAAATTAAATCCTAAAGAGACAGCAACTGTCTAGATAGTTTTTTACTTGGGCCGAAAGGCCCAAGTTCTATACGCAAACCGATTCTAATTGTTTCTTTTCTATAAATTCCGAGAACTTTAAAAGTGCTGGAGTGTCAATGGAAAGCTTTTTCAACATTTCACGAAAGGAAGCTAATTCTTTTCGATAGCGAAGAAGGGCAGCTTCCTTTCCCAGAAGAGAAGCTATATTTATCTCACACGATCTCGACTCATCTTGAGAAACATCTCCCAGATCATCTCCTATCTGAAAAGCCATGCCTAAATGATAGGCAAGAAGTTTAACATCCTCAATCTTTTCTCTATCACCACCGCCAAAAAGCCAACCTAAGCAAAAAGAGATTTCAAAAAGAGTGATCGTCTTTTGATAGATGATCTTCTCAATCGTCTCTAAAGTGTGATCAGGGGGAAAGAGGTCGATGAACTGACCGTTTGTAGCTCCAAAAATGCCAGCTGCTTTTGTTACAATTTCTAACGCAGCTACGCAAATTTTTTCAGGCTCAGCATCTTTAGGAAGAAGTAGTGTATTTTTATGAATATATTCATATCCAAGTGAAATCAACGTGTAACTAGACAAAAGAGCAACGCTTTCATCAAAAACCTTATGAAGCGTGGGCTTATCTCTTCGCTGATCATCATTATCCATACAAGGCAGATCATCCGCAATTATCGAAGCTGTGTGGAAAAACTCTGTTGCAAGAGCCGCAGGCATCACGTCGAAACGGGCCCCTAGAGCCTCTCTAATCATCAAAACGATGATAGGCCTTACTCTTTTACCTCCACTCAACAAAGAGTACTCACAGGCGTCTCTGAGCTTAGTTTTTTCTCCCAAGTTGGAAATCACACTTTTCAACTCTTCCTCAACTTTATTTTTGAGGGAATATAGATCGTTCAAAAAAAACATATTTACTTCGTTACTTTAGAATCCGGTGGAATATAGCCCATAATGCTCAAAAGAGGATAACAAATGGACCGCATACCAACTAGAGTACCAGGATTGAGAACAGAATTACAGCCAATTTGAGAGTGATCGCCAATAATGGCTCCGAATTTCTTCAACCCACTATCAATTTTTTTACCCAATGCATGAACGGGAACAAATTTTTGATCAAGGCGGTAGTTAGCACATTTAACTCCCGCTCCCAAATTGACTCCATTACCTAAAATCGAGTCTCCAATATAGGCAAAGTGTGCAGCGCTCACATCATTTAGCAAAATCGAGTGTTTAATCTCAGTATCATGACCAATGATGCAGCGTTTACCCGTAATGACATTACCTCTTAGATAGGCTCCATGACGAATCACAGATCCCTCTCCAATAAGACATGGCCCTTGGATATATGCACCAGGCTCAATGCGGGTGTTTTTACCAATAGATACTCTCTCAGGATTATCTATATGAACTGAGCTAGGTATATCAATTTCAATTTTTCCTAGTGGAACTTGATCTAAATAATTTTGTAAAAGAAGAAGAGGTCTCCATGGCATCTCATCTAACTTCCATAGAGTGATATCGCATAGGCTGTCTAGATCGAAGAAGTTTTTTAGGTCCATAGCTCTATTTTACACTTTTCAAAAGAATGGTGCAAACCTCGAAAGAAAGAATATTTATATTTATTATTCTTCTTTATTCTAGTGCTGTGGATTTGTTCATAATTACCCCTATCTCCCTGAAAAAAGGGTCTGTTCATAATTTGTTGATAGGTTGATCAAAAAGGGTGTTTTGTGAACAGCCTTTGCTTTATCATCAAAGTAATCAACAGAAAACAGGGTAGTTATGAATAAACTTTCCACATCTCCAAAACAGTGTCCACATGCAGATTGCCCAGGATGTTCCTATGATAGAGAAAAAATTCCTTCTGTCTATACCGAATTAAAAGAATTTTTTAGAGGGAAAGGGAATTTCCCTCTTATCACAGGAGAGCTAATCCATTGGAGAATGAGAGCGAAACTTGCAGTCAGGAGAGAAAAGGGAAAAACGCGCATTGGGTTGTTTGAGAAAGGGACGCATAAAGTCATTGAGATACCTAGATGCATCTCTCACCATCCTTCAATAAATTTTGCTGTAGAGATTGTTAAAAAGGCGCTTCTTAGTGAAAAAATTGAGGGGTATGATGATGCGGGAAGGGGTTTCTTAAGATACATACAATGTGTAGTCTCCAACTTGACGGGAAAAGTTCAACTTGTGCTTGTTTGTAATATTTCTCAAGATAGAAGATGGGGAAAAAAAGAGGAAAAATTTCTTAGCCTAATACTAAAAAATAAGCTTTTCCACTCAATATGGATTAATCATCAAACTCAAAAGACGAATAGAATTTTTTCAGATAATTGGAGCCTAATTCAAGGAGATGAATTTATTTGGCAGATGATTGCAGGACATAAATATGCCTTTCATCCGGCAGCTTTTTCTCAGGCACATTTGTCTCTTTATGGAAAGTTACTCAAAGACCTTGCAAAAGCTGTGGATAAGAGAGCCCATATCTTAGAGCTATACTGCGGAGTTGGTGTCATTGGGCTCCATTTAAGCAAATTTGCAAAAAAGGTTGTTATGGTGGAAAACAACCCTTTTTCTGAAAAGTCATTTCATCAAAGCGTGAAAAAGTTGAATCCTACTGCGAAAAAAAAGATTCAATACCGATTAAATGATGCAGCATCAGCTGTCAACGAACACTTCGATCATCTCATTTTTGATCCTCCCCGAAAAGGTGTTGAAAAGGAGCTACTTAAAAAAGTTTTGTCGTGGAAGTCTGTTCAAAAAATTATCTATGTCAGCTGTAATGTGAATAGTTTTATGAAAGACGCTGCAATACTTGAAAAAGGGGGCTATAAAACCACATCTGGTAGAGCATACCTTCTTTTTCCAGGATCGAACGATATCGAAATATTGGCTGTCTTTGAAAAAAAATCTGGGTGAGAGGATTCGAACCTCCGACCTCTTGCACCCCATGCAAGCACGCTAGCCAAGCTGCGCCACACCCAGAAATGACAGATTAGACTCCTGAAAGAGCCAGACTATCTAGGCTACTCAAAGTATCTAACCCTTCAAAGGTAAAGTTAATTTTTTTAAGCTCTCTGTGTCCCATTTTTGCACACTCTTCAACAATCTTCTCGAGCGGGCTTCCTGTATCGAGTTCTAATACAGTGATGTCGACAGAGATAGATGCGGAAATGGTGACTCCATTGCACAAAGCTTTAACTTTAAAGTTTGCAAAAATCCCCTCTTTCTTCTGGGAGATGTTTGTAAATCGAATGACGTTGTTTTCTGCTATATTTTTCATAAAGATCCTCAAGTATCGATAAATGCTAGGAAAAGAAGACCTTTCTGTCAAGGAGACACTGAACAATTCATACATTTCATCTCTTCATAAAAATTGTCTCAAATTGATTTTTCGATCTCATTAACCGTCAAAGGGTTAATCCGATCTCCAAAATCAATTTTAGATCAATTTTTGACGAAGATCTGAAATATAGCAATTATTCAGTATCCCCTAAATCCAACTGTCAAAAAAAGGCTAAAGTTGTTAGATTTTCATCCACAAATAACCGGGAAAAGTATGACGCAGCAGGTTGAGAGCCCCTTCTTAATGGAAAAGGGTTGGCATGAGGAATTAAGGCAAGAATTTGAAAAGCCTTATATGGAAGATTTGCAAAACTTCCTGAAAATTGAATATGAGGAAGGAAAAACAATTTATCCTTCTCAAGAGAATATTTTCACCGCCTTCTCTAAGACCCCTTTTGATGACGTTAAAGTTGTGATTATTGGACAAGACCCCTATCACAACCCGGGTCAGGCTCATGGCTTATCTTTTAGTGTTCCTGAAGGAGTTAAAACTCCGCCTTCTCTTCGGAACATCTATAAAGAGTTAAAGGAAGATTTGCAAATACCCATTCCATCTCACGGCTCTCTTCTTTCCTGGGCAAAACAGGGTGTTCTCCTCTTAAATGCGACTCTTACCGTCAGAAAAAATGAACCTAAATCTCACTACGATAAGGGCTGGGAAAAATTTACCGATGCAGTTCTCCAAAGATTAGTGGAGAAAAAAAGAGGCATCGTCTTTTTACTATGGGGGCGCTCAGCAAAAGAAAAGTGTGAACATATTGCATCTGAGGATGTTCATATTTTAACAGCTCCTCACCCCTCCCCCTTCTCGGCATATACTGGTTTTATGGGGTGTAAACATTTTTCCAAGACAAATGAGCTATTGGAAAAAGAAGGTAAATCTCCCATTTCTTGGGAACTATAGGTAAGGAAACTCTGATTAACTGCTGTTTTTTAGATTTCCTTTAAAATTTAAAATAGAATTGATTTTGGAGATCGACCTAAACCTTTGATGGTTAGGAGAGATCGAAAAATCGATTCTAGTTTAATTTTATGGAAAGATGAAATGCATGAGTTGATCAGAGTTTCCTTAAGTAAACTAGTTTTAAATATTTCTCTCTATTGATATTATGTAATTATTCCAAGGAACAGGTTGATGAAATATCTCCGAAAAGAAAAGCTTAGTCTCGCTTCCATTTTTTTCACATTTTTTGTGGATAATCTATCCTGGTCGATAGTATTTCCCGTTTTTGCTCCTTTTTTTATTGACCCTTCCAATGAACTTTTTTCTAGTGATGTTAGCATTGCAGCGAGGACAACAATTTTAGGCGTCTTCTTAATGAGCTTTCCTTTAGCACAGTTTTTTGGAGCTCCTATTATTGGCGAATATGCTGACCGGTTTGGCCGGAAAAAGTCCTTGGTTTATACTATTTTTTTCACGGTGATTTTCTTTGGCCTCACTGCTTACAGCATGCAAAAAGAGATGCTATGGCTCCTATTTATCTCTCGATTTTTTACAGGCATTTTTTCAGGCAACCTCTCAATCTGTTTGGCATCTGTTGCGGATCTAAGTTCGAATGAAAAAATTCGGATAAAAAACTTTGGATATTTAGCTGTTATTGCAGGTTTGTCTTTTATAGTCGGGGCTTTTATTGGAGGAAAACTATCCGATCCTGATTATGGAGCCTTTTTCAATCCAGCGCTCCCATTTTGGGTTGCAATGGGACTCGCATTTATCAACCTTCTCTTTGTAGCTTTTGCATTTACCGAAACTGGAAAGGTAGATCCCAGTGTTAAGTTCGACTTTCTGCATGGAATACATAATATTCAAAAAGCTCTTCGAACCAAAAAAATCAAATCGATCTATGCGATCTACTTTCTCTTTATGTTCTCATGGAACATCCTTCTGCAGTTTACGCCCGTTTTACTTGTAGATTCTTTCGATTTTGACAATTCTGAGATTGGTGACGTAGCAGCATATATGGGGGTCTGTTGGGCTTTAGGCTCAAGTTATGTTACTCGGTTCATGTTGAAACGCTTCGCGCCGATAAAAGTTCTTGAGTTCTCTCTCTTGCTCTTCACAGTTTTTTGCTCTACGATTCTTTTCCTTAAGGAGATCAACTGGGTACTTATTGTCATTGGAATCTGCGTTATTCTTACGGGGGTCGCATGGCCGCTTTGTACAAATCTGATCTCAAGTAGAGCTGATAAAGATATGCAGGGAAAAGTTTTGGGAATCAGCCAGTCAATGCAATCCCTTGCAATGGCAATCTCTCCTTTAGTGGGAGCTCTTACTTATTTTTATATGGGCTTTCCTTTTCTAATTGCGGTTTTGACCAGCTTTATGGCCGGTCTATTCTATTTCTTTGCCCGTATTTAAGAAGTCTGGTTTTTCATAGTTAACAGCTTCAGATTCGTATCTTTTTTAAGAAAAATCACATGTAAATCAATTGAAAAATATAGAGGATTGTGTGAGCCTCTTTGTTTGAAATTTCCATTCAGACCATTAAATGGTTCTATATAAAATGAGATTTGTAAGCTTATTTTTTTTCTGCTTCATTTTTTCTGTGGGTAATTGTGCGAAAAAGAAGAGCGTTATTTTAACAGCTAGAGCTAACGCGGGGATGTTTAGCACGTTTAATGATGTATTGTCTGCTCTATACTGCTATGAAAAAGGCTATTACAATTTTCTCGAGGTAGATTTCAAAAAAGGCGGAGTATATTACGATCCAATGGTCGGGCCTAATTGGTGGAATTATTATGCTCAGCCAATTTCTTTAGGAGATGCTAAAAAGACTAAAGTTAAGAAAGTGAATGGATTTCAGCTTCCTTACATGTTACCTCGAAGAAAAATTTGCAACTACCCTAGAAAGAAAGCTCACTCTCTTATTCAAAAATATATACATATCAAGCCGCATATTCTTGAGAAAATAGATCAATTTACTCAGTTAGAATTAGACGGATTATTTGTATTTGGAATTCACTATAGGGGAACGGATAAGGTGAGTGAGGCTCCGCGAATCTCCTATGAAGAAGTGCTTGTTCCTTTAGAAAGAGAGATAAGAAAGTTAAGGGGAGCTGATTACAAGATTTTTGTAGCAACTGATGAGGCCCTTTTCTTAGAGTTTATTTTATCGAAGTACCCTAATGTATGCTATTATGAACAAGTAAAGCGTTCATATGACAATACCCCTCTCCACCTGGGGAAACAAACCCCTTACAAATCGGGTGAAGAGGCTTTAATTGACTGTATTTTGCTCTCCAAGGCGGATGTTTTGATTCGCACTGCTTCAAGCTTGAGCCTGTGGTCTACTTATTTTAACCCATCTCAACGTGTTATTAACTTAAGCTACCCTTATTGTGATCCGAAGTGCTCTTCTGTAAGAAGGTGATTTTATTCTGCCTGTTCTGCGCTCTATTCTCAAAGTTAATACCACAACGTTTATAGGAATTTGGATATGAAAAAACTCTCTTTGCTTTGTGCTTTGGACTTAATCTTTTATGTGGATCTCCGTGCTCTTCAACAGAGATGTGAGATAGGGTTTATTTAGCTTCTTATTCCCGATCGGGAAATCATTGGTTCGTTATTTAATTGAAGAAGTGACAGAGATTGCAACTAGCTCCGTCTACTGAGGTGCTTTTCCTAAGCATTCTAGGCATTTTTTTCCTTGGATGGAATTTTGCCCTCATAATGGTTATGAATATACGGAAGAGCAACTTAAGAGAGCTATCAACCGGTATCCTCCTAGAGGATACGAACTAAAGCATAGAAGACATTTTACAGATGAAGATTGTGTTCAAATAAATGAAGAATTAGTAGATTTGATGCATCAATTCCTTTATTATGTTTCCCCATAAAAAAAAGAGGTTTTACAATGAGAAATTTTCGATTAAACTGGGTTTTAAAATCTTTTTGTCTTTTTGTTGCTTTATCAGCTGGCGCTTACTCATCTGAATTCATTGGAAACCACAATAAGTGGGACGATTTCTATTACAAGAACAATGTTGTAACTATAGCAAGTACAGGTAGATCGGGTAGCACATTACTTACCAAAACAATCGAAAAATATGCTTCTGAATATCAAGTGTTAAAAACACATCTTTTACCTCCTCAAAAAGGTTATTTTGGAAAGATTATTTTTATATTTTCTGATCCTAATAAGTCGGCTGAATCTGTTTTTCATAATTTCTTGGAAGATGGCAATTGGGGAAAGTTGCATTTTAAACTTGTAGAGACTGCGGATAAAGTTTGGGTTGAAAAAATTTCCTCCACAGAAAACCAATCAAGAACAGATAACCTGCTTGCATATGATGCTCTTGGAATTTATGAGCATCTAAATGAGTGGCTTTATAATCGAACAAGACCCTCTTCCATTAAAAGTGCTCAAGTTATGGCTATTAAATATGAAAATTTGTGGGATGATGAAACTATCGAAGCCATTAAAGCTTTTTTATCTTTAGATCATTTTGAGCTTCCTAAAAAAAGAGAACGCGGTTATTCAACGAGTAAGTTTTCTAAAAAGGAAAAAAACATAAGAAAGCTCTATAATTTGGGAACAATTTCTTCTCCAAGATATGCTGCATATGACCAAGCAACAGAGCTTTGGGAAGCATCTCCCCCTTTTCAGTTTTTCGATCTTCAATAGAGAAGCTTTTAAAGCTATCAGAGTCTGAAAGAAGTTGCCTGAATCTTCCCAAGAATTCAGGCTTTTCTTTAAATAAAGACTTAACCAAAAGAATAATCTTGTGTGTTATAATCTTACGCCGAAAGGGGTTTGATATGAGTTTCCAACAGTTTTCTCGGTATCTTTTGGCTTTAAAAAGTGAAAAGAAAATAAAGAATTTTTTTGCTGAAAAAAAGATTTTAATGAATTTTTTTCCAGCTACTAAGTCTTTCTCCTTCTCAGCTGTTGTCTATTCAGAAGATAACTATATACCAACAATTTTAAAGGACTATGTAAATGAGTTCTCCTCAGAGGAGTACGCTCTAACAGTCGATTCTCGTAAAGGAAATATTATACTCACTAAGGTTATCTCAGCGGAAGATTGTTTGAGCTCACCTAGAGAGGATTTAATCAAATTTTTTGAACAGGCCTCTCAAATGATCCAATCTCTGGACAAATTAGCATCAGATGCGCTCTGTAAGAAACTATTTTAGAGTGATTATTTCAGATTTTTTGCTATAAGTTATTCTACAATTCATAGGAGAAGAAAATGTTTTCTGGAACAATTGTAGCTCTTGTAACACCCTTCACAAAAGAAAATCGGGTCAATTTTTCCGCTCTGGAAAAGCTTATTGAAAGGCAAATTGAGCATGGTATTGATGGAATAGTCTGTTTAGGAACTACAGGTGAGGCTCCAACACTTACCAGATTAGAAAAAAGATCTATTATTGATTGTTTTGTATCTACAGTAGATAAGCGAGTACCTTTGATAGTGGGAACGGGAACGAATTGTACAGCTAGTACTGTTGAAAATACCTTAGCTGCAAAGAAGCTCGGCGCAGATGGTGCGCTTGTTATTACCCCTTACTACAACAAACCCACGATGCGAGGTTGTTTTGAGCATTTTAAATCAGTCAATGATGTAGAGCTTCCTCTTATTCTTTATCATCACCCTCCTAGAACGGGCGTTACTCTTACCTTTGAATGGATAGAAAAAATGTGCTCGCTTGATTATGTTGCGGGCGTTAAAGAGTGCTCCTCAAACTTAAAGTTGATGAAGAGTTTATGTCAGCTTCCGAGTATTTCGATTTTTACTGGAAATGATGATGAGATTCTGGAAACAATGCGTGAAGGTGCAGATGGTGTGATATCAGCATCTGCAAATGTTATCCCCAAAGAAATGATAGAACTTCTGGATTATGCTAAAAAAGGAAATTGGAGAGAGGCTGAGGCATTATATGGCGAAATAAGTCCGCTCATCCGTGCGCTATTCAAAGAAGTTAACCCTCAAGGGATAAAGTATGCGCTTAGCCTTTTAGGCCATACAGAGCCTTATATGAGGCTTCCTCTTATCATGCCGGAAGAAGAGACAAGATCTTCTATTGAGAAAGCCTTATTAAAAACCGTAGAAAATTAATCGATCCAGTCTTGTAGGACTTTTAACAATTGGTTGATTTGTTTTTTCTGAGCTTCATTGGGAGCAAAATTTTGCTCTTTCATCAGGTTTTTTGCTCTCTTCAAAGCTTGGATTACTTGCTGACTATTACTTGTCAGACGCTTATCTGTCTCTGCGAGAGGGAAAACTTTACGTATAATGGTTAGAAGCTCTTGTTTGGGCTGTCCATTATAGGAGTTGATGATTTCCTGCTTTTTGTCTAGTTCACCCGATCTGCTAGCTAGTGTGTAGATCGCTTGTCTTGGCATATTATCGATTGTAGGATGTAAAGCAGTAGGCATTTCTGTATAGAATTCGTAATACTGAAGAAAGTTGTAAGGAGTTTGTCTGTTACCGTAGGTTGTAGTTAGCCATGCAGTAAAAGCGCCGTCCTTATAGGTTTTAAGTATCTCTTGTACTTTTTTAATTCTTTCTCCGTGGAGTATTACTGCTTGATTTGTGATTGCTTTAACTTCAGAGGTGATCTTCATAAGAGAGTTAAGATCGGCATCGACATCATAATTGTCGCCTTCTCTAAAGTTCTTTAGGATATTTTCGAGTTCTGCTTTTTCACGATCACTAAGAGCGCTTACTCTAAAAACACCTGAAAAACTTGAAAGGTTTCCACTCGTAGTTCTTTCAGCAAGAGCTGTCATCTTAGGTTTTTGTGAATCTTTCGGTTTTAGTCTTAGATTAAGAAGAGCGTTGAACTTTGCCATGCGTTTGTTTCCTCAAAATGTAAAGCTGCTTTACATACGTTTAATTAATTCTTTTGTTAACGACATATAATCGGTAGAAGCGCGACTTTTAGGTGCTGTTTCAAAAATGGGTTTCCCAAAAATTGATGCTTCCGATACGCGAATATCTCTTCTTACTTTAGATGAAAGTAATTTTCCTGGGAAGGTGTTTTCAATGACTTCAAGAAACGCTTCATTACTCTTCCCTCTTAAATTCCAGAAAGAAAGCGATATGCCTAGAACTTCTAAAAGATGCCTTCCTGAAATATTATTCATGAAAATAGAGAGTCTCTGTAGACCTTTTACACTATAAAATTCTGGGGTTGCGCAAACGAGAGAATAGTCTGCTGCAATCAGTGCAGATTCGGTAAGCCAGCAAAGAGAGGGCGGCGTATCAATAAAAATATAGTCATAATCTAGAGGTTTTAGAATCTGCTTTAGCCTTTCATGCGAATATCTGTCCGCAGCTAAAGCGCCTGTTACTTCAACTCTTTCGAGCCAAGTATCAGCAGGAATTAGGTCTAAATTTTTGATACAAGTATCTACTGTGACTTGATCAATGGTTTTTTCACCTTGCAGAACAGGTGCCATGCTGTCCTGTTCATCAGGATCAAAACCCAGGCCTGTTGTTAAGTTAGCTTGGGCATCAAAATCAATGAGAAGAACTTTTTTTTTGTGATACTTTGTAAGCGCAGCACCGATGTGTAGAGTTGTCGATGTCTTCGCTGTACCCCCTTTAAAACTTGTGATGGCAATGATCTTCATTGTTACTCCTTAATAGAATGTATCGGTAATATCTACTGTTTCTTTGTGAAAGGAGACATTAGCGATTTTTCATTCTTTTCGCTCAAAATAGTTTCAATGAAGGGTGCAAGATTCATCTCTCCGTGAACAACATTGTCTCTTGTTCTTAAAGCTATGGTCTTGTTTTCCACTTCATTGTCTCCAACAGTTAGGATGTAATTTGTTTTCATAAGCTGTGCGTTTCGTACTTTTTTGCTCACCGATTCATTTGTATCATCTACTTCGCATAAGAGAGAAGATTTTTTTATCTTTTCTGAGACTTCTTTTGCGTAAGGAACATGGCGATCTGCAACAGGAATAATGCGCACCTGATTGCTACTGAGCCATAGAGGGAATTTCCCTGCAAAGTGCTCAATTAGAATTCCAAAAAAGCGTTCGACAGAGCCAAAAAGAGCGCGGTGAAGCATGACAGGTCTTTTTAAACCCCCATCGCTATCGACAAATTCAAGATCGAATTTTTCAGGCAGAGACATATCGAGTTGGATTGTTCCACATTGCCATAGCCTTCCAAGTGCATCGCGAATGTGAATATCAATTTTTGGTCCATAAAATGCACCATCACCTTCGTTTATACGATAAGAATGTCCCCAATCATCTAGAGCACCTCTTAGACCATCGGTTGCAGTCTCCCATTCTTGATCAGAGCCGATTGTTTTTGCTTTTTCGGGCCTTGTAGAGAGCTCAAGTTGATACGAGAGACCAAAAGTCATATAAATTTTATTAGCCAAATGGAGAAGTTCCAAGATTTCTGAACGTATATCTTCTGACCTCATAAATAGGTGGGCATCATCTTGATGAAAAGCCCTAACGCGGAAAAGGCCATTTAAAGATCCTGAAGGCTCATAACGGTGAACATGGCCGATTTCGCCTACCCTCAATGGAAGGTCTCTGTAACTATGTACGCGAGATTTATAGTAAAGCATGCATCCTGGGCAGTTCATGGGCTTTATTGCAAACTCTCTCTCTTCAATTTGGGATGTATACATGTTTTCTCGATAATGCTCCCAATGCCCCGATCTTACCCAAAGGTCTTTCGTCATCATCATAGGAGTTTTAATTTCCTGATAGTCTGCGGCGGTGAGACTCTCCCTCAAGAAATCAAGAAGGTTATTCCAGATAATTAAGCCTTTAGGATGGATAAAAGGCATTCCGGGAGCTTCTTCTCTAAGGGAGAAAAGATCGAGCTTAGGTCCTAAGATTTTGTGATCTCTCTTTTTTGCCTCTTCTAAAGTAAAGATGTAGGTCTTTAAGCTTTTCTTGTCTGGAAAAGAGGTTGCATAGATACGAGTAAGCATTTCATTTTTTGCATCGCCTCGCCAGTAAGCACCTGAAGTTTTTAATACTTTAAAAGCTTTGATTTTTCCCAAAAAAGGAAGATGGGGGCCCCGGCAAAGATCAAAGAACTCACCTTGTTTATAGGCAGAAATAGGGGTTTCATCAAAGCCTTCAATTAACTCTTTTTTATATTTATTTTTTGGAAATGCAGAGATGGCTTCTTGTTTAGAGACAAATTCCTGTCTAATAGGTCTAGCATTTTCCTTTAATATTTTTTCGACCTCTTTCTCTATCTTTTTAAAATCTTGGTCAGAGATTTCAAGGTTAGCAAAGTCGTAATAGAAGCCCGTTTCAATGGGAGGTCCAATTGTGGGCTCTGCCTCGGGCCATAACCTGAGTACGGCTTGAGCCAAGACGTGGGCAGAGGTATGCCAAAAAATTTCTTTTCCTTTAGGATCATCAAAGCCCCAAATCATCACTTCATCTCGGTCAAATAAAGGATGGGTGAAATCTTTGAGGGTTCCATTGATTTCTGCGCCCACCGCTTGATTGGGAGCTGTAAGGTTTAAGTTTTCGATGAGATCGGATAATGTACTGCCTTCTGGTAATTCGACAGTCTTTTTGTTGTTGACTTTGATGAGCATTTTGACCAAATGTTGTATGTTAGTTTGTTAGCATTTTACAAAAGAACACTATAAAGAAAAAGGTGAAACCTGTCATCGAATGCAAAGTTTTACAAAAATTTTTCAAAAAATCCTTTTAGAGAGTAAAGATCTTCCTTCAAAGCTATTTCACTTGAAGGAAGAGATTGAGCTCTCCAGCCTCTATGAAAAATCGGAATTTCAGGAGGGTATTCGCTTTAGAGCGCAGTTTTATGGCACTCTTTTTGCTGAACTCTTGATCGATGAAAATGGAGACTTCAAGGAAAAATTCTTAAGCCAGTTAGAAGAGTTTCTATCCAGAAAAGGCCATATATTAGGTCCCTTTCGAGAGAACGATTCTCTTATTCTTGGGCATATTCAAAAAATATTGAAGTTTTTGAAGACCCCAGAAATACAGAAAATTTTTAAACATTTTAGACCTCCCCTATCCCACAGGCAGGCAAATCACATCATCAGACAAACACTTAGGCTTGAAAAAGATGTAAAGCTCGAAACCTATCATATTAGAAGGGCTGTACTCTCAGCGCTACTTACTCCTCTTAGACAAAATATTGGATCTTGTTTTGCAAGCGCCCCCGCCATTTTAATTCAAAAAAATCAGCCCGAGCTTTTTTTGAAGGATATGTTGGACCTACTCGATAAAGGGAAGTTGGAGAGAGTAGTTTCGGGAAAGAGTTTTTCCGTTCCATTCTCACTTAGCTGGGGAATTGGCGATCTCGCAAGGCCCCTTCCATCTCAGAAATACCTTAAATTCAATCCCAGCACTCTCAGTGCTCTTGAAGCTGTTAGCTTGATTGATAGAGGCATACCTTTGAAAGATAAAGTTCTACAGCTAGATCTAATACTTGCTCAAGCCGCAGGTGCTTTTTCAAATGTAAAAGAGCTTGTAGAGATAACTCTTATGGAAAAATATGGCATTGATAAAGAGCTGATTGAGAAGGAGAAAAGGTTAGAAAAAAACCGCGTTATTTCTCAAGATTTGCAGTTTCAAGGTTTTGGAATTTCTGAGATGTCAAAGAAGGTTCAGGGATTTGAGAAAGAATACCTAAAAGCCTTAAGTGCTTTTAATAGGATGACAGATAACCCACTATTAAAATCCTGGGAGTTTACGCTCGCCTCTTTTGCAGATGTAAAAGTTGATTTTGCAAAGTGGAACCTCTTTGTTAGCCTTGGTCTCGATATCAAAGAGGATGGTCTTGGGCGTTTTCTCTACAATCTAATTAATGAAAGATTGAAAATTGCAAATGATAAAGTGATGGCTTTACATGATGAATGCAATCAAGAATATGACCATGTTCGAATGTTTCAAGGCATGGTTTCTACCAATCTAGATCCCAATAGACAATCTTTTCTTGCAAGAGAGCTTTCGAGTTCTGAGTTAAAATGGGAAATGGTGAAATCAGAAAGAGATAAAGCCGTTTTAAAGACGGAGGAGTATGCGCAGCTTTTCGCCTACTTGCTTGAGCTATATCTGGAGCTCTTTCCCACCTATTTTCAGGAGTTATATGATCCTGAGATGCTGACTGCATCTAGCACAGAATTTAGCGATAGCCCGGCTGGATTTAGGCTTGTTTATAAGCATGGTAGGAATGATCCAAGTAGTTGGACAATGATCTACGATGCAGATGGGTACATCAAGGCATTAAGAGATTTTCTTGTAGCTATCGAGAGTGAAATTCTGAATAACTGTTCATTTAAAGAAGTTGTAGATGAGCTCGCGGACCTTTTTCTTGAACAGATACGCTTTATTGAGTCCGAGCTTTTCCTTCACGGTGCGTTAAGGAGAATGGCAATAGGACAAAAAGCCGCAACTCAGAAAACTTCGATTGAAGAGATCAGTAAGAGAGAGAAAAAACCTTGGAGTTATACAGCAGGCGGTACAATGGTTCCTTTGCTTAAAACTTATTATAGGAGGGAAAAGAGTCTTACGAGCATATCTATCGAACCCAATACAGATGAAGAGCTATTTAAGTTTTTATTAGATCAGAATCTAGAATATCCCGATCTTTTAATGAGCTCGCCTACGCACGCTTTTATTTTTCAACCAACCAAAATGACCGATTCTCTTGAAAGTGACACTATTGAATCTTGGAAAAACAAGTGCATCAAATTTAATCAAGAAAACTTACTTCAGGAATCCATGATTCAAAATCTTTTGATTAGATTTTGCTCTCACCAATCATTTTTAGAGGCTCACCTTTTAACAAATCACTTTCCAAATCCTATCTCTCAAATGAATATCTGTGATTTTAGAAATAATCTCATCAGGACATTGGAAAATTTCTCAAGAGAGGGCTATAGCCTAGACTGGACTCGAATAGTTGATGGCTTTTTATATGAGTCACTCCCTCTTTTTAAGAGAGAAGAGATCTTCGATGTGATAGGCAATTTAGCAAGAGGCCTTGTAAGGGAGGATCAAGTACGGAAGTTTTTAATAGATAGTGATCATAGAGCCTACTTTTCAAAGCACGAAACCTTCCAATTATCGCTCGAGCTCATCTTAGAGTCAAATAACTCTCTTTTTACGGAAAAGGATCTCTATGCTGAAATCGCTGAAAGGGGAAGGTCTCTTGGCCTTTTCCCTCCCAAACCTGTGTGTTTTGCAGATTCAAATTGGGCAGCAGGCCTTTTTTATTTTGTTGTGGGGTTTAGTAATGCAGTAGAGCTTTGGCTTTTAGATTCAGTTGGTATGAAAGGATTCCCTATGAAGGATTGGAAAAATTCTCAAGGAAAGTGGATTGTTTATAACAAGCCAGAAGAATATTCTTAGGGAGCCTTTGAATAACTTATGCTTTTTTTTTCTAAAAAAACAGGCGTTCAGTTATGATCTTCAAGAAATTAATGGCCATTGCTGTGAAAAAAATTAGATTTGGTCTACCAAAGATGAGGAAATCCCTCTACTTTTTATTCTCTCTATTAGCTTTTCCCCTTTTCCCTGCACCTGTAGGAAACCCTTCAGCTCCTGCGCTTATGAAAGAGGGCTTGTTTACCCTAAAATCTAATTGTTATCTAAGATCAGGTTATCAAGGGAATTTTACTTTTGATCATCGATTGAAGCAATATGATCAAGGCGCGGGCAGGACAGATAATTTTGAAGTCTATTCAAACGACGCCATTATTACCATTAATCTCGTGAATAGATGGGATATTTACTCCACGCTCGGAAATGGGAAAATTCATTCAAACTGGCGCGTTACAACGCCTTCCAGCCAAAGTAGAGTGGTATGCAGGTCAAACTATAAGTTTATATGGGCTGTTGGCACAAATATCCAACTCCTTAATTGGGGAAAGACTTCACTTGGCGTAGGTGGAAAATACACAGAGTTTAACCCTAGTCTTAGGTCAATTTCTATCGATGGTGAGTCGATGAATGCTAAGAGAGGTAGATATACTTTTAATGAGTGGCAGGTAAATCTAGGCTTTTCTCACAAAGTTGCCTTTCTAATCCCTTATATTGGGGTTAAATATTCGTGTGTGAGCGGACATTTAAATGCGCCATATGCTTTAGGGATTGCTTCCGATGGAGGGTCTCAGAATAGCTTTGATAGTAGAGATCATTTTGGTCTTTATCTTGGCGCATCTATTACTAGTGGGGATTATGTTATGGTGAATTTGGAGACAAGATTGATCGACGAGGAAGCTGTTGCGATCTTAGCTGACTTGCGATTCTAAAAAAGTTTTATATGAGATGCTTTTTTCTTTTTTTCTGCTTTCCTTTAATTTTGTTTTCTTCAGAAGTCGGGAACTTCATGGAACCAGCTCTTTTGGGAAAAGGGTTTTTCATCAAAGACAAATCGTTTGTAAATATTCGTTCAGGAACTTTGTATGAGCAGCTTTACAAGAAGAGTCTTAAACCCGGCAATGCAAAGATAGAAAAACGAATTTATGCAGGCACATTTACTCTAAATATCTGTGAATTACTCGACCTTTATACTCAGTTGGGTAGCATGAAATTAGAGTCTAAATTTAATTCATCGCATAAAAAAGATGATTCATTTGTAGCTACGACGGGAGCCAAAGTTATTCTGATCAAAGTAAAGAATACGGCTTTTGGAGCAGATGTTAAATATCAAATTAGTCACTCATTTTGTTTTCGAGAATGGCAAATAGCAGCAGGTCTTTCACACAAAATCTACATTTTTGTTCCTTATGCTGGAATCACATTTACTGGGACAAAGGTTAAAATCAAAGAGTCTGATGTATCTAAAAACTTTGAAAATAAAAATCGCATAGGAATAACCGTAGGTGCATCTATCACCCTAGGCCCCCTATTTTATGCAAATATAGAAGGTAGACTTGTGGATGAAACTGCCTTTTCAACTTCTTTTGAAACAAGATTTTAGAAGCTCATTATAACTAAATTGATTTATACACCTTCCAATTCAAGATTTTTTCGGAGTTGAAACTTATCACATTCCTTACCTATAATGGTAGGGCCTAAAAACTCCCATAGATTAAGGAAAGTACTTGTTAAATGATGGTTAGATTACTCGGTTTTATTTTTTTCTCCTCGCTTGTATGTTCACTCTACGCTCAGGATGAAATTGCCCAAGATGATAATGCTCAGGAAATCCTTTTTGAGGATACTTCCGATCAAGATCCCGATATGGACGCATTAAGAAAGTGGATCAGAGAGAAGAGGATGATCACGACAAAAGAGACGGGCGGCGATTTGTCCATTAGTGGTGATGTCCGCTTTAATTTTGCCGATATTAGCGAGAAAAAAGATGGTATTAGACAAAGAGGCCATCATGCAGCAACTTCTAAGCCTGCAAGGCCCTATCAGGTCGCATTTAATCTATTATTAGACTTCCGAACAGAGAGAACTTGGGCTGCTGCAAAAATAGGTTATAAAAATGAAGTGGGTGTTCAATCTGGCACCAGTAATAAAATCAAACTATCCAAGGCATTTTTTGGTGGCCGTCTTATCAATGGGGACTCTTTCACTTTTGATGGGGAGCTAGGAAGACGCTCTTTGGGCAATGTTTTTGACTCTCGAGTTCAATTTGCATCGACTTATGATGGAGCTCTTCTCGGATTTAGTAAGGCTTTTGAAACTCTTGGCGATTACTACACTAACTTAGGCGTTTTTCTTATCAATAATAGAAGGGATTACTACGGCGTTGCAGCTGAGATGGGATTCTTAAATATTGGTAACACAGGTGCTTTACTTAAAGCCTCTTACATTGACTGGAAAAAGTATCACCGAAAAACTCCTGATGATTTTCGTTTTAATTTTCGCGTGTCTCAGCTCCTACTAGGGTATCAATTTAAGCCTGAGGCTTGGCCTAAACTGATCAAATTCTATGCAGCGGGTCTTTTTAATGATGCTGCTGAGAAAATGTCGGGCGTTTTTACCCCAAGACTTCCTCCCGTACCTACTCCGGAAGATATTGCGGAGTTTAATAAACTGACTGAAAAGCTCGAGAAAGTGAAAGATAACAGGTACAATTGGGCTTGGTATGCAGGCTTTTCAATTGGTCAGGCTCGTAAAAAAGGCGACTGGGCAATTGATACAAACTATCAATGGGTTCAGGCTCAAGCGGTTCCTGACTTTGATATTTCAGGAATCTCTAGAGGCAATGCGCAAAATATTGGTATGTACATATACGATGAAAATCACGGCGCTCCTATCCTTACAAATCTTTGTAATGCTACTGGAAATGCAAATTATCATGGTTGGATCTTCAATGCACTCTACGCATTTACTAACAACGTTACCCTTACGCAACAGTTTGAGATTTCAAACACTTTGAATAAGTGTATAGGCCCTAATCTTAGCTATAAGAAATTTAAGATGGAGCTACTCTTCACTTTCTAATGGGCTTCATTTTCCAAATGAATAGACCATCGATTTTTTGCTGAGGATTCCTCCTTCAGTCTTCTCTTCTCTTGATTGTGCGTAGATGAGATCTTCACTCGACTTGCCAAAAATCTTTTGATAGGCAGCTTGGATCTCTTCTTTATTGTAATTTGGAGGAATGAAAAGAACGATATGTAAATCTTTAGATTTGAGATTTCGCGTTTTTGTAAAAAGCCTTTGAAGGGTGGTATTAAAGTTAGTCGAGGGGGAAAGAAGGTAGATCGAATTAAGCATCCCCGAAATCCAAGGAAATCTCTCAAAAGGGCCTGCAAGCATGATAATTTTTATATCTTTGCAGAGGAAAAAGAGCATAAAGACATCGAGAAAGGAATTTTTTTGCTTAATGATGATAGAACCTGGCTTAGGAAGTTCTGTATCAGAATTTAGGTGATAGAATTTAAGAAGAACTTTTTCGGTAAAATAAGGGAAAAAGAAAGAGCTCATTCGAGCGGAAACCGTCCCATTAAAAATAAGAGCGAGTATTCCGATCATTGAGAAGCTACCAGCTGCTGTAAATCCTAGCCGTTCATTGAAGATATATAGACAAACAGCTGCCAATAATACCCCTACAAAGCTTAAGAAACTGCCGGCGGCAATAACCTGCCCTCTTCTCTTATCGGGGCTTGCAATTTGAATAAAGGCCTCTAAAGGTATAAGGAAGATCCCACCAAATAGTCCTAACAAAACAAGGAGAATGACTACTGCATATAGAGATGTAGAAAATATGCTTAGTAGGAAGAAGAGAATGACAATCACAAATCCTGAAAGGCATGACATCCCGATCTCTACTCTATCTTTTGAAAGTGCAGCCGCAATCCGAGCTCCTATTGCGATACCAATGGCAGTCGCTAAAAAGAGATAACCTCCAGCTATTTCATCAAGACCTAGAGATTGGATAGCAAGGGGAATAACATTCAATTGGACATATGCTCCAATAAAAAGGAAAAAGGAAGATCCCATAATTGCGGGGAAGAGATAGGGGCGTTTCGCACTGAGAATTAGAGTCTGAGCTATTTCATAGACAAATAGAGGGTTAATTTTTTTTGTAGAATTTCTAGGTTCGGTAGTTTTTATTCCAAGACTGGCTAAAAAACCAAGAAAGGCAATTACGACACATATTAGAGAGACAAAGAAATAATTCTTCCCTGTAAGGTCTGTCAAAAATGAAGCTAAAAAAGTACCTACAATAATCGCGAGGTAAGTAAGGGCTGTTAGGCTTCCATTTGCTTTTGAAACATTTTTAGGTTCAATGAGTTCGGGGATAATTCCATATTTTGAGGGGCCAAAAATAGCGCTTTGTAAACCCATGAAAAATAGTAATACATAAGAGGCAATTTCCGACTCGTAATAAATGGCGGCAAGCCCGAGACTCATCACTAAAACTTCCATAAATTTTGTGAAGACGACAATTGTTCGCTTGCTTATTCTATCTGCCATAACGCCAGATGCGCTTGAAAAAAGAAGAAAAGGTAGGACAAAAATAGCACCTGCAATGGACAGGATGGTGTTGGCTTCATTAGGCCCTTTAACATTAATCAGTAGATAAACGACTAGAAGTTTAAAGATATTGTCATTCAAGGCTCCTAAAAACTGAGCAGCATTTAAGAGTTGAAATGATCGGTAATCTGATTTTTCTAATAAACGCATGGCTTATTTGATGTCCTCACAAAATTTTTGCATGGCTAAGATTGACACCTTTCATTGACAATTTGAAAAGGATATTCTTATTCTTAAATAAATGACAGAGTCATTTAATAACATTATTTTATAATATAATTCATGAGCACTCATCTATTTAGCAACCATTTAGACTTTCTTGCAGAGGCCTTGAAAAAAGAGCTTTTTTTTTCTCAAAAAGATCCTCTCCTTAAAAGAATCGTCGTCCTTCCTGAATCCTCTTCCCCAATAAAGAATTGGTTTATCCAAAAATGTGTCGAAGATGAGAGATTGAAGGCATTTTCAAGTACAAAATTTTTATCTCCCAATGAATGCATCGCATATCTATGGAAATTAGAAGGCAAAGAGAACTTTTTTTTATCTCAGGGAGAAATCTATTTCAATCTCCTAGAGAAAATTGAAAAGATCTCAGCCCGCTTTCCCGATTTAAGAGAGTATCTAAATGGTGATGAGAAAAAGCTGATCCACCTGGCAGACCTACTTTCTAGGCTCTTTAATCAATATCGGTTTTATGGAGAATCTTTTTCAGATGCGCATCCATGGCAAATAGAGCTAATGGAAGAAGTCTTTGAAGGAAGAGGGCCATCTCACTTAAATGAATCTCTCGATGAGGCGATATGTCTACCTACTGATAGGTTTGAGGTTCATCTGTTCGCCCTATCTTATCTGCCTAAAAGCCTCTTTGAATTTTTTGAAAAGCTATCGGGGAAGGTGCCTGTCCGTCACTACCATCATTCCCCGTCTGAGTATTTTTGGACAGATCTCTTAACCAATCGAGAACGTGCTTTTTTTGAGAAACGGTTTAAGGGGCAAAGAGTCTCTGCAGTCTCACTTAGTAAGTGGAAAGAATTTGTTGGGAATAACCACCCTCTCCTTTCAAATTTTGGTAAATTGGGAAGGGAATATTTAAAAATCCTCGAGAACTACAATTTTGAAACGGATGAGTTTTATGAGATAAGTAAAGAGACCTCGCTTTTAGCCCAAGTTCAAAATACGTTTTTAAGTGAAGAGCCTTCAAGAACTATTCAGAGTGAACTAGATTCTTCTATCAAGCTTGTGCAAGCGGGAGCGTCTAAGTTTCGTGAAATTGAGATTGCAAAAGATTTCATGACAGAATTACTTATAGAAAAACCACATCTCCAGCCTGAAGATTTTCTCTTTTTAGCTCCTGATATTAGCCTCTATGAACCCTATATTCATACGGTATTTGGTGAGGGAAATCTAACGTATAAAATTGAAGATTTGCCCCTTTCTCAGAGTTTTTATATTCAGGGTTTTTTAGACCTTCTAAACCTGAAAAATAGCAAATGGGATGTAAAAGAGCTATTTGTCCTCTTTGAAAATCCCTGTTTTCGAAAAAAGCATAGATTAACTCTAGAAGATGTTGAGCAAATGCGCGAATGGGCGCTTAAGGCAAAGGTAAGGTTTGGTTTTGATAAGAATTCAATAGATGAAGAAACCCTTTTTAATCATCCCGATTCTTTCTATCCTCACACTTGGGAAAAAGGTATGGAAAAAATGCTCATGGGGCTCTCTTTTGTAGTAGATGATGAAACATCTTTTTCAGATTCTTACCCCTTTGGAGTAGATGGTTTAGACTTTACGCACGCTAGCCTAATCAATACCTTCTTTTTTCTATTAAACAGTCTAAAGAAGGACCTGGATCAACTTAAGGCAAAAGAGAGCCTAACTCTGACTCTATGGGCAGATCAATTGCAAACATTGATGGAAAGCTACTTTTCTCCCACAGATTCAGAGGATTTCTTTAAGAGTATATTCTTGAGATCTCTTGATGAAATGAGAAAAATGACAGGACTTGCAGAGTTCAATTTCACCCAAGTGTATTGTTTTTTGAAGAAGAAACTTCTTCAAAAAAGAGCACAGTTTCAAGCAGAAGTTCTAAACGGAATAACCTTTAGATCAATTAAAGAGGGAGGCATTACTCCTTCAAAAGTCATCTATTTACTCGGCATGCAAGATGATGCTTTTCCTAGAAAGGTAGAAAATACATCCCTTAATTTAATGCAAAATTATCATCCATCCTCACTTGATCAAGACAGGTATCTCTTCTTAACTGCTTTGTTATCCGCGAAAGAGGCGATGATATTTAGTTATCTAGATCTTTCTTCTGAAGATGGAAAGAGCATTCCTTACTCCCTTCTTATAGACGAGCTTTTTGGCTATATTCAAAAATGTTGCGGTATTCAGGATTTTGTTTCTTTGATCACAAAAAAATTTCCTTCTCTCTCTTTTGACTCCCTCCTTTTTTCTGGGGAGAGTGATTTGAAAAGCTATAGTTTAGAGATGTTCATGGCTGCAAGGGAGCATTATGAAGGAGATAAGGAGAATTTCGATCGATTCTTGTTCCAAAGTCCTGTAAAGCCAGAGCTCTTTGATGCTGACGTGCCTCTTTCTTTTCTTTTCAAGCTTGTGAAAGATCCGCTAGCTCTTTATATCAATCGATCTCTTGGTATTTATCTCGATGAAGAGGCAGATGACCTTCAGGAATTTTCTTTGGACCCTCTAAATAGGTATTTGATGGTGCAAGAGGCTCTGCAAAATTCTCCTTCAGAAGCTCTTCAAGCATTTGAAAAAAAAGAGGAGCTCCCTCTAGGAGTATTTTCAGACCTTTCCCATTGGGAGTTTGAAAACCATATGGATTCACTTTATTCAGCGCTGAAAGAGGGTGGAATAAGGCCTGATGAGCTCAGCGCTTTTAATTTGGAAGAGCCTATACGGGTGCCTGTCGGTGATTCAATCATAACTCTGAGGGGAGAGATTCAAAATGTTTCGCAAAAGGGACTTGTCTCTTTTTCTCGTTATTCGTTTAAAGAGATGGTAAAACTTTGGCCTCAGATTCTGGTCTACCTTCTTGCTAATGGAATCAATGAAATAGAAGTCTCTTTTGTCAAAGATAAGTTTGTTAAGAAAAGTCTGATTGTAGAGGATCCTACCTCCCACCTTTCTAAGTATTTGAACTACTATTTTGTGGCTGGGAAGACACTCACGCCTCTTATGCCTGATTGGGCTGAAGGGTTAATCCGGCAAGATTATCATCGATTTAAAAAAGATGTAGAGGCTTCCTTTTCATCCGATCTGTTTAAAAACAGATATTTTCTTTGGGCTTTTAAAGGGAAAAAAACATTTGAAGTTGAGGAAGTTTATGCAAAGTGGTCTCCCTTTTTAAGTGAGACCTTTCAAGGGATTATCGATTATGGCTTTTAATGTATTAGCAAAAGAGACGGAAGTGAAGGGACGCTGTCTTTTAGAGGCTTCTGCTGGAACGGGAAAAACTTTTGCAATTGAGCACATTGCAACAAGACTTCTTCTTGAAGATGAGGAGATCTCTCTATCTCAAATTCTTCTTGTGACATTTACTAGGGCATCTACAAGAGAGCTCAAAATGCGTTTTCATAAAAATCTAGAGGATGTCCTCCGATTTTTAAAAGAGGGAAAAAACGAGTTTCCCTACTTAGAAAATATCACCAATTTCGATAAGGCAATCGAGAAGATAGAGAGCGCTCTCAGAACTTTTGACGAGGCCGGAATTTATACAATTCACGCATTTTGTCATCGGAACTTGATGGAAAACGCTTTTGAGTGTGGGGAGAATTTACTTTTGAATTCTCCTGATGAAAAATGCTCAACTGAAAAATTAAATAATTTTATTCGTGATTTTTTGCACTCATTGGAAAAAGAAAAATATCACCACTTAGAGCTGAAAGAGATCTTACTTAAGTATCGCAATCCTATTAAGCTTCTCTTAAGAAAGGCTCCAGAGGAGACTCAAGAGAAAAGGTATACAGATCTTTTTAGTGATTGCACAAAAGCCCTTCAGGCGCTTGAAAAAGTAGAAGAAGATAAATTAGTTGAAGACTTTCATCAAATAGCCCCCTTCTTTAAGAAAATACAGAAAAAGCATGTTTCTTTTGATAAACAGCTAAAGCTCATTTGTGAGCTCATGACCAAAAGAACACTAGAATCATTTATTGCTTGTTTAGATGCGCGTTTAAATCTTTTTCAGTTTCTCTCCCCAAAAAATCGTAAAGTAAATCAAAATGGCGCTGAAAAGATTGTACTTCATTATCCCGGCTTTTTTGAGAAGGCCTCAAGCTCTCTAGCTCCTATTTTTGAGAGCTTTTTTAATCATAAACGCATTCAAAAGCTCCTCTTAAACGATCTAAAGAAGCCTTTAGAAGAGTTTTTAGAAAAAGAAGAACATGTAGAGCCTGATGCTATTTTGGAAAAGATGCAAAAATCTCTTCAAAGAGAGTCTTTCAAAAAGAGAGTTAGATCAAAGTATCGAGCCGTTATCATTGATGAGTTTCAAGATACAGATCCCATTCAATGGGAAATTTTTAGAAATCTCTTTCTTGATCAAAATCCCATTGAAACACTTTACCTTGTGGGAGATCCTAAGCAATCGATATATGGTTTTCGAAGTGCAGATATCTATACTTATTTAGATGCAGCAAAGGCAATTGGTAAAACGCTCTATTTGGATACGAACTATCGATCAAATGCGCCGTTAATTTCAGCTCTCAATTCCTTCTTTTCTTTGAAGCCTGGATGGCTGTTTTTGCCCAAGAGAAATGAGGTGATGGAGTTTCAAGCTGTTAAGGCAAGTAGGTCAGATAAACGGTCTGAAAATCCCGTTCAATTTTTAGTTTTGGAAAAGAAGCACGTAAGGGGATCATGGCCATCTGCTTCTATAGAGAGTGACTATTTTCTACCCGCAATTTTTAACGAGATCATTAGAGTTCAAGAGCCATTTTCTGATTGGGCCATCCTTGTAAGAGATCGTTTTCAGGCGAACCGTGTTAAAGCCTATCTTGTGAAAAGGAATATTCCCGCAACATGTAGAAATCGCTCAAAACTATCAGACAGCCCCCTCTTTGAGAGTCTTAAATGGGTATTTGACGCCGTTTTAAACCCTCACCGTGAAGAAAAGGTGAAAGCGGCACTGATGACTCCCTTTATGGGATTTAATGATTTAGAGATTCAATCAATGGCTGAATCTTTTCCTGATGGGATCTTAGAAAAATTTTTCCTTCTTCAAAATAAGCTGAAGAGAGATGGACTGCCGGCTTTTTTCCGAGCCTTCTTGAGGCTTACCTGGAAATCTTCTAAAAGCGTACTTGCTAATCTTGTCTCCCAAGATCTGTATGTTGAAGCAAGAGAGCTCATCGAAAATCTCCTCGAATATTTAAGAGGAAGATGCTTTTCATTTGAGAAGATCTTCTATTTTTTTGACGAGATTAAAAAAGAAGAAGAGGAAAAAGAGGCATTTACCTTGGAAGAGGGCGTTCAAATACTTACCATTCATTCAAGTAAGGGGCTCGAATTTCCAAATGTTGTTGCTTTAGGGTTAATTAACCGTGTTCCTGAAGAAGAGATGAGCTCTGAGTCGGATGCGGAAAAATTTAGGCAGCTCTACGTAGCATTAACAAGACCCAAAACAAGGCTTTACATCCCTATATTGATTGATTCCTCAAGAAAAAAGCCTCTACCTGGTAGCGCCTCTCCAATGGAGCTTTTTTGCTCACATCTTTTTTCAGATAAAAACCTCTATGAAGGATTGCAAGAGGTTACTAAAGAGAAACTGAACTCTTTATTGGGAAGTGTTGAGGATAGCGATTTGATCTCTTTGGAAAATCCTATCGAGGAAAGCCTCTATTTGGACGAGAAAAAGAAGCTTCAACTCATCGCTCCTCCTCATTTCAAAATTTCTTCTGAAAAGAGGACGATCTTATCCTTTACTTCTCTTCATCAGTCTAATGTTCCTAAAGTAATTCAGGAGCCTAGAAAAGAAATACTTCCAGTAGGTGCTGAGACGGGTGTTATCATACACCGAATTTTAGAGCGTCTTATGATGGAGCCGTTAAGGGAGGAGAGGAGAGGAGCCATCGTTCAGAGTGAGATGTCCTGTTCTCACTTGAAAGATCATGAGAAAGAAATAGATAAGATGGTAAATCTTGCGCTCACTACCCCTCTTTTTTCAAACGACTCGGAATTTAAGTTGAGTGATATCCCATTTGATCAATGCCAAGTTGAAATGGAGTTTTATTTTTCTAAGAAGAAGCAGCAGTTCAAAGGGTTTATTGATCTATTCTTCGAATACAAGGGAAAATATTTCATCTTAGATTGGAAAACCAATGCATTATCTAGCTACGAGAAAGATAGCCTAGATAGAGAAGCTAATTCAAAGGGATACTATCTGCAATCTGCAATCTATACTCAAGCAATAAAGAATTTCTTAGAGGCAAATAGTAATACACCTTTTGAGAGCCTCTTTGGAGGAGCTTTTATTGTTTTTTTAAGAGGATTAAAGGAGGGGCAAGGCATACTTTCCTTTGAGTCAAATTTACAACTTTTAGAGCATATTTAATATGAGCAATTTCCCATTTCTAACAAAAATTCTTGAAGAGAAGCTGATTTGTTATTTGTCTTCATACTTTGCTAAATATTTTGCAAAAGATGAATCTACCGCTGTCTTTTTGGCTTATTTGTTTGAAGCATCAAAAATGGGCCACCTATGTGTTAAAATAGATCAAGGGATTCATCCTTTCCCATCCGCTTGGGAAGCTATCGATGGTTTATTTAAAGATGAGCTTATTGGAAAAGTTATCGATGGGGCAAATAAACTTAAACTAAGCCCTCTACCTGTTGTTTGCATGCAAGGGAACCTCTATTATTTACAGAGAAACTGGTTCTATGAATCACAGATTTTAGAACATTTTAAACGTTTAAATAGCATTGATTCAAAGACTCTTTTTAAACAAGCGCTACTAGATGAGAAGCTCTTTGATTATTCTCAGAAAAATCTTTGCTTAACCGAACAAATAGAGGCAATTCGATGTGCAGCAAGCTCTTCTGTATCATTTATTTTGGGCGGACCTGGCACAGGAAAAACATATACCGCATGTCATTTGGTGGAAGCTCTTAATTACGCAAATCCAAAAGTGCGAATTGTAGTTGCCGCTCCCACAGGTAAAGCATCGATTCATTTGAAAGAAAAAATTTTCCAGAAGAGCGGTTTAAAAGTAGATGCAAAAACACTTCATTCCCTCCTAGGTCTTAGGAGGGGCTCTTCTAATCTTTTTAAGGAAAAATTACTTCCTTATGACGTGGTCTTGATTGATGAGAGTTCGATGATCGATGTGAGGGTTATGTATCACCTCTTGAAATCGATCAAAGAGAGCTCTAGGTTGGTTATGATGGGTGATCCTGATCAACTACCACCTATTGAATCGGGAAATATCTTTTATGACTTATCTTCTATTTCTTCCTCATCTACAAAGCTTGAAAAACCAATGCGCTTTGAGAGTAAACACCTTGATCTCTTTGCCCAGTCGTTAAATCTTCAGAAGATGAATCAAATAGTAAGTATACTGCAGGATCCAAAGGTAGATTCTATTCAGCATATTGCAATTGAGGAGAATTCTAGGCGTTTTTACCTAGATTTAGAGAAAAAAATCGATTCATTTTTCACCAGTTTTTCTCAAAAAAGAAATCCTGAAACATATCTCACAATGCTTAACTCTTTTCGATTACTATCATCTATTAGAACAGGATATTACGGTGTAGATGAGCTAAACAAGTGGTGTTATGAACAGGTAAAGTTGAGAGCAAAGTCTACTTTTGCCGTTCCCATCTTGATCACTTCGAATCATCATGTAAAGCAGCTTTACAATGGAATGGTTGGAGTGTTAGTACGAGAGAGGATAGCAGGTAGGACAGAGGAAATGGCTTATTTTCCTGCTGAGGATGGGGGAATTAAGAGAATTTCAAAAATCCAACTACCGCCTTTTGAATATGGGTTTTGCCTCTCTGTCCATAAAAGTCAGGGAAGTGAATTTGATCACGCAATCTTATTTATGCCTAAAGGCAGTGAAGTTTTTGGAAAAGAGATTTTATATACAGCTGCCACGAGGGCAAAAAAATCGCTCCAAATCATCGGTTCTTTAGATATTCTAAAGGAAACAATGAGAAGGAGCTCATTAAAGCTATCTGGGATCAATGATCGTAGATAGCTTCTGTGGTATAAAAGAAAAAGAGTGCGTTAAGCTGAAGGGGCAGTTGCTTTTGAAGCTAAGTTAGATTTTACTCTAGCTGCCTTATTCTTTTTGTAGATGCCCTTTTTTACGCCTTTATCCATTAAGCTATAAATTTTATTTAGCTTTGGATCTAGCTGTTCTTTTGGCTCTTTATCAGAGATTCCCTTTTGAAGAGAAACAAGCGCAGTTCGGACCTTAGATTTTAAAGATCTGTTGCGTAAATGTTTCTTTTCATTTTGGAGGTCTCTCTTTAAAGCTGTCGGTGCTTTTGTTTTTTTTGGCTTTTCAGCTTCTTTTTTGTTATTGGCTGTCATTCTTCCTCTAAGGTTTAATGATCTAATCGTAAGTAAAACTCATAGTAGTATAAACTGAAGAAGTAAAAGTTAGCAAGAAAATGAAAAAGAGACTAATTCTTTTTCTCCCATCTTAGGGGGCAAATATTTATTTGAGGTGTCAAAAAAATATTAGAGAGCACTGCTAAGACTCAACATCTGTGAGAGCTATCTCAAGAAGTTCAATATAAAGCTGTTTAAGTCGGTGTGGTCGTTTTATCCCTTTTAGGTAGGTGGATCTGTAAAGAGTGGAATCTTTCTCCCTTAAATATATTTCCGTTAGATCCCTTGAGAAATAGACTCTATGGGTCTCCATTCTATTTTTTAGGATCTTTGGGGCCTTTTTTCGTGATTTTTTCTCTATGAGATAGGTAAAAAAAACGTGACCTAGCTCTACATATTGGGGAGGGCCTCTATGTTTTCTTCTAAATTTTTGGATCAGATCAAATTGGTCGTAAAATGTAATATTTTCTTTTGAAACGGATACGTAGTAGTGGGGAAGAGATTTGATAAAATACTCAGAGGGAGTGACTTTCCATTTATTAAACCTCCAATCATCTAGTATCCAAACAACTTCATATCCAATTGAATGGTAATCTTCTGTGCGCTCCTTTACAAGATGTTCGGCTATGTTGGAACATTGGACTTCAAAGACAATATTCCTTGAAAACCAGACAACATCTGCGATACGTAATATTTTAATAAATATGAATTCTAGCTCGCTGTCATTAACAGGTAAGAGTTTTTGAATTTGTAATTGAACTCTGAGATGCTTCTCACTTTTTTTTGAATGTCTGCACCCTGCATCTAGTTGAGAGTGATAAAAATGTTTTCTTCGGAACTGTCCGCCCCTCATTCGAAGGTATTTTCCGCACTCGAAACAGGAGTAATTCACTCCTCTTATCGCATCTCCTATAAAAATTTTTTTATCTTTATCAAGGGCAAAAAGCTGCATAAATTAAAAAAGTGCTCTTTGAAAGTTGCAAAATAGTTGATTATCAATATGATATTGACATAAAGGTACGATTTTATTCAAAATGCGAGGGCAAGTTCATTCGAAGAGTGGCTTTTTATACTTTTATGTCCTAAAATCGGATGTTTCCTCTAATTTGTGCCATACCAATAAGAAGGTTTATTTTCACAGGAGTCCATGAATAATTCCAAAGACGATTTCAACAATTTATTTAACCCCCAACATCAGCAAAAAATAGAAGAACTGGTGGCGATCGCTAAAGATCAAGGCTATATCACTTATGAGGAGATCAATGAAATTCTCCCCATGACCTTTGATTCTCCAGATCAAATTGACCAGGTTCTCATTTTTCTAAGCGGAATGGACATTCAAGTCCTTAATCAAGCTGAAGTTGATAGACAAAAAGAACGAAAAAAGGAAGCTAAAGAGCTCGAAGGCCTTCCTAAAAGAATGGAAGGATCTTCCGATGATCCTGTTCGTATGTACCTCAAGGAGATGGGATCCGTACCCCTTCTTACTAGAGAGGAAGAGGTTGAAATTTCGAAGCGGATTGAGAAAGCGCAAATTCAAATCGATAAGATCATCATGCGCTTTCGCTATTCAACAAGGGAAGCGACCTCGATTGCTGGATATCTTATTTCTGGAAAGGAACGTTTTGACAAAGTCGTAGCTGAAAAAGAGGTTCCTGACAAACAAGTTTATCTGAACCTTCTTCCAAAACTTGCTAAATTAATGACTAAAGAAGATGCCTTTTTAGAAGAGCTCTTAGTTCAAGTAATGGTTCCTGGCCTAAAGGGAGAAAAGCGCGTTGGATTAATGGAAGAGATTGAAAAATCTCGCATCCGCTCTCAAGCTTTTTTAAGACGCTTTGCTTGTAGACATAATGTTACAGAAGATTTAGGTGAGGTCATACTTGCTGCTTATGATCGTTTCTTGCACCTTGAGAAGGAAATATTAGAGCTGACTCCAAGATCTGAGAAGAATAAATTTGCCCTAGCAAAACTAAAAGCTGCAAAACGAAAATTATACAAACGCGAACTTGCTGCAGGCAGATCACTAGACGACTTCAAAAAAGATGTTCGTATGCTTCAAAGGTGGATGGACAAGAGCCAAGAAGCCAAAAGAGAGATGGTAGAGTCTAACTTGAGGCTTGTAATCTCAATCGCAAAGAAATATACCAATAGAGGCCTCTCTTTCTTGGATCTGATTCAAGAAGGAAACATGGGACTGATGAAGGCTGTCGAAAAATTTGAATATCGCCGAGGCTACAAGTTTTCAACTTATGCTACTTGGTGGATTAGGCAGGCTGTAACTAGAGCAATCGCTGATCAAGCGAGAACTATTCGTATCCCTGTCCATATGATCGAGACGATCAATAAGGTTCTGCGCGGTGCTAAAAAACTCATGATGGAAACAGGTAGGGAGCCTACTCCTGAAGAGCTTGCAGTTGAGCTTGGCCTTACGCCTGAAAGAGTTCGTGAAATTTACAAGATTGCTCAGCATCCTATTTCGCTTCAGGCAGAAGTAGGAGATAGTGGAGAGAGCCAATTTGGAGATTTTCTAGAGGATACGGCAATCGAATCTCCAGCAGAAGCTACAGGTTATGCGATCTTAAAAGATAAGATGAACGAGGTCTTAGCGACACTTACAGATCGCGAAAGAACTGTACTGATTGAGCGGTTTGGTCTATTAGATGGAAAACCTAAGACTCTAGAAGAAGTAGGTGTTAGATTCAAAGTAACAAGAGAAAGGGTTCGTCAGATTGAAGCCAAGGCTCTTCGTAAAATGAGACATCCTACAAGAGCTAAGCAGCTTCAAGCCTTTCTCGACCTTTTAGAAACGGAATAATTCTGTGTATCTTAGGGGGATTTGGAGCGTAACGGAATCGAACCGATGACCTCAACAATGCCATTGTTGCGCTCTACCAATTGAGCTAACGCCCCGTAGATAAGAGTTTTAATCTTAGTCCAAATCGGGTATTTATACAAGGAAACATGAGGCTAGTCATTGTTCTTTGAGCACCTTCAAAAAGTTCCTCCTGATCCCATTTTCGGATTGAAAGACGCCTTCAAAGCGGATCCATGCCCTGAAAAAGTAGACCTTTCTGTAGGTATCTATAAAACTCCTGACTTGAAAACTCCCGTTTTACACTGCGTCAGCCAAGCTGCAAAGCAGATTCTCACACACGAAAAAGTGGGGAATTATCTTCCCTTTGACGGGGACCCTCAATTTGTAGAAGAAGTAAAATTACTCATTTTTGGAGAGAGCCAAAACCTAGAAAGAGTTTATGGAGCTCAATCTTTAGGGGGAACGGGTGGACTCTCTATTTTAGCAGAATTTATTTTTCGTGAGATTGGTAAAACGATTTATGTTCCCGATCCTACTTGGGCAAATCATGCACCGGTATTTCAAAAAGCAGGGCTAGAGGTTCAAGCATATCCCTACTATTCTTCGGAAAAAATGGGCACCCACTTTGAAAAAACCTATGATTTTATTTCCAAGCTTCCGGAAAAAAGTATTATTCTTCTCCATGCCTGCTGTCATAATCCAACGGGATCAGACTTAACACAAGATGAGTGGAAAGCTCTTCTACAGCTTTTTAAAAAGAAAAACCTTCTTCCTCTTTTTGATCTTGCCTATCTAGGGCTTGGCTTTGGATTAGAAGAGGATGCTTATTCCATTCGTTTATTTTCAAGTGTGCTCCCAGAGGTGCTAATCGTTACAACTTTTTCAAAGAACTTTAGTCTATATCGAGAAAGAATAGGTGCGGTATTTGCTCTTACCAAAGGGAAAAAAGAAAGAGACCTTGTAGGTGGAAAAATAAAGAGGTTGATGCGTACGACCTACTCAAATCCTCCTTCCTATGGGGCTGAAATAGTGAAAGAGATTTTGCGTGATGAGGTGTTAAAGAAGCAGTGGATAGAAGAGCTGAAAGCTATCAGAATAAGGCTAACAAATCTGAGAAATCAATTTGTGGATCGATTAGCAGGTGAAAGCGGGCTGAATAGTTACCAGTTTTTAAAAGGTCATAAGGGAATGTTTTCTTTTTGCAATTTGCAAAAGGATCAAGTTAGAATGCTCATAGAGCGATTTTCTATCTATATGCCAGGTAATGGAAGGATTAACATATCTGGCTTGAATGATCAGAATATCGATTATGTGATCAATGCAATCTTACATGTTAGCAAGTTATGAGACGAACCTCTTATTTTCCCTATTTTCTCCTAATCATTCTTACCATTATATTTCTCAATTTTCCTCAAGCGTTCACTAACCGAGTTCGAAGTTCTTGCATATCCTATGTCCACCCTACATATCAGTGGGCTGGCTTTTTTAGATCTTACTTGCTTAGAGCCCCCACTCTATCGGGATATACAAATGAAACTAAAAATGATAAGGATTTAGATCTTCAGGTTGAAAACCAAAACCTACGTTCACAATTAAATGCTGTCTATGAGTGGCTTCTTTTCGATGGACGCATTGAAGAACAAACAGAGAGACTTCATGCTTTAAATCGTAAAAATGCGATTGGTGGAGAGATCTATTGGAGAGAATTCTTTCAAAGAAGAAGTGAAGAGCTCAAAGATTTGATAGAAATGAAAATCCAAGCAATTCCCGCTAAAGTCATCTATAGAGAGCCTGTTTCGTGGAGTAGTAGTCTATGGATTGATGTTGGTGAAAATGATAACGAGGCTCTTGGCCGTCAAATTGTATCCGAAGATAGCCCTGTTGTTGTTGGGAATTCACTAGTTGGAGTGATTGAATTTGTAGGTCAGAAAAAGAGTAGAGTTCGATTAATTACCGATTCAGGCCTGATTCCCTCTGTTAGGGCAATTAGAGGTAAAACTCAAGATCGTGAGCTTGCAGAGCTCTTAGATGCGACTCTTATGCGATTAAAAGCAAGAGGCGCTGCTAACTTATCAGATGGTCTGGAGTATCTGGAACATTTGAGAGCTCAATTGATGATATCGAATGAGGATTTAAGGCTTGCAAAGGGAGAGCTTCATGGGTCATCTGAGCCCATTTGGAGAGTTAGGAGTCAAGTTCTAAAGGGAGTCGGGTTTAATTATGATTATGCTGATTTAGAGGGTCCTGCTAGAGACTTAAAAACTGGAAACCCTATTGATAAGAGAGCAAATGGCATGCCAATACTCAAGAAGGGTGATTTATTGATCACTACAGGTATGGATGGTGTTTTTCCTCCTGGTTTAAATGTTGCTATTGTGACGAAGATTAAAGATCTTTTAGATGGAGCTTATGCGTATGAATTGGAGGCAACTCCTACAGCGCCTAATATTCATGAACTCACGTCTGTTTTTGTTATTCCTAAAGTAGGCGCATTGTAAAGCTGCTTTACAAAGGCCTCATCAATTTCATTTTCTAGCTGCTTAAAATCTTTAGGCTCCCCAAACGCAAAATTATAGATATCCCTTTGTTTCTTGCTTAACTCAGGATCCCAATTAGTTACTTTTTCGTCGATAAACCCATAGAGATCTTTACAGTTATTAGGGATGGTAATCCCTGCTTGATGAAGATAGAGAAAGCCTTCTTCAATTGAATCAGATGATTTGAAGAAGAACATGGGTTTATTAAAGTGTAAAAAATCGTAGCCAACAGAAGAGAAATCTCCCAAATAGATATCAACATTTGCTAATAGCGGATATATTGGGGGAAAATCCTCTAGCATAAGAACATTGTCATTTTCACGACTTGGGAAAGAGGCATAGTACTTAGCTGGGTCTTTTTCAGCGAGAAGAGGGTGAGCTTTAACAATCAAATTATAATGCGAAGGAAGGTTTTCGATTACCTTCTTTGCTTGATTGAAGAAAGAGGTCAAATTTTCAACATCATTCCACGTTGGTGCGTAGAGTATGGTTGGGTTTTGAGGATTTAATTTAGAAAAGATTTCATTATTTATGGTCTTTTGATAGAAATTCCTAAATTTTTGAAAGAATGATAATCGATAATTGCCAGTCAAGATATAGGGAGGGATCTTGTCAAACAGTTGCTGTTTTTTCAACCTATTAATCATATGATCCCCGTAAAGGAGTACTATATCCTGATCTAAGATTCTTTCTAAAACAGGCTCTTTATAGCCTTTGTCAGAGTTGCCATGGGGAGCCCAAGTAAAGCAGATTTTTTTATTTTTCATCTCAGCAAAATACTGTATCAAGTTGACATCATAAAAGACGCTTTGAAAAATCATATCGTAATTATCAACGAGCTTTTCACAAGAGAGTTTTTCAACATCTACTAATATGGCTTTTATCATAGGGTAATAACGCTCTATTAAGCGCATATTTGACTCTTCTGTGACTAATAGAGGCATATTAAGAGCGTAGGCAAGCGGACCTAGATGGTCTAAAAGATTGTAAGCAGTATGTGTGCAAAGAGCTAATTTTTTTACCATGATGAAACCTATCTTAATTGGAATTCCATTAAATCAGTATTTCCATATTTTCTTACATTTTTGCAATAGAGTTTGTCCAACTCTAGAGGGCTTTGACCTTTGAGGTGGGGCACTTCAAGAAAAATAGAACCACTCTCTTTTAAGAGACTCTTTTTAACGATCTGAGATAGCACTTTTTCTGGGAAAGCTAGAGGCTTTTTCAAATCGTATGGAGGGTCAATGAAAATGAGATCAAATTCTTGATTTAGGATGTTTAAAGCGGATAGGGCATCTCTTTTTATCACTGTGATTTGATCTTCTACTTCAAGCATTTTCCCATTTTCTCGAACACAAGATATCGGGATAGGATTCTGATCAACAAAAACGGCTTCTTTAGCTCCCCTACTGAGCGCTTCAAAGCCCATTGCGCCGGAGCCTGCGAAGAGATCGAGAAAAACACTTCCAGCTATTTTTCCTTGAACGATGTTAAAAAAAGACTCTCTAAGGGAACTTTGAGTAGGTCTTGTTTTATTTGATTTGGGAGCTTTTATTTTTCTCCCTTGAAATGTGCCTGCAATAATGCGAATCATTGGTAACTAGAAAATAGATGGTAAGTTATGGGTCTCTAATATTTCATGGGCTTGAATCATATATTCTTCATCACCGTTTAGTAAATAGTTTTCAAACTGATCGAAAGAATTTTCTTGTGCCCATTCTTTTTCAAGAAAGGTATCTGCTTTTTTAGCCGACTTGAATGAGATATTTTTTTTGATATTTAACCATTCACCTTGATTCTTTCCTTGGATAAATAGGACAAAATCGTCGAGTTTTTTAACGGTACCTAAAATAACAAACGGTTGGTCAAGATAGAGAGCTGGCATGCGAGATTCGGATGGATATAAGTGGATCTCTTCTCCAGGGTTCTTTCGTATAGATGTAAGAGATACGTTCTTAGCTATGGGCCTACTAATTGATTTGACGAGCTTTTGAAGTTTTCTTTTCAACCCTTTTTGAGAGGAGGAGGTAAACAGGCTTCCCCCATTGAAGGTTGTCAAAAAATCTAGATGTGGGAGGTTGTTATCGCTATTTAGAGTCAAAGCATGAAGGTGATACCTGTTATTTTCACCATTTTGGACATTAGATCTAAAAAAGTTGTAATTGGAGTTTTTTGTAATGCCGTTTCCATTAGTGATTAAAATGATGCTAGAAAGATCACTGGGATCTGCAATTTCGAAAAGAAGGCTTTGAAGCGGCCTGTAGGGGTTTGCTTTAGAGAACATACTACCGATGCGGAGATTCTTCAGAAAGTTCTTTGCACGGGTTTTATGAGCCTTAGAAGGGGGAAGGTTTTCAATGGATAGACGCTCAATTGTATTGCTATAAGCGATAATATTAAATGAGTCCTCTTCGCTAAGGTAATTTAGAGCTCTTGAGATCGCAGATTCAGTCGTTTTTAGACGGCTTTTCTGAATCGCATTTGACTTATCTACTATAAAATAAACGTTATGTTTCAGCTTTTCAAATTCAAGATCGGGTTTAGGTATCAAAGTTAATGCAAAGAGGTGTCCTTCCTCCTTATGTTCGAGGTAGACTAGATCGATGTCAAAATCATCAGCACATGACTTTGTGTTCATTTCGGATAGGGAAGGAAGAGTTGTCTCCTCTGATGCGATTATCGGAGTGTTTAGCTCAGGAAAAGTTTGCGAGATTTCTTTTTCCATCAAGGACTTGTAGCTTCCAACTGTAGCTATTTTTGAACTTTTATTGAAAGGGCTGTTGAAGGTTACTTCGAGTTTTTTAGGTTCATAGTGAATATCTTCTTCGAATGATATAACAAGATAGTTTTCATCATCTTCGCTCTTTTCGGGGCTTAATGAGGCTTTTTCAATATTGCCTAGGAGCTGAATGTGATCTTCGTGGATAAAAGTTTGAACTTCAGTCTTTGTAAACACACCTTTTGATAGAAGCTCTTCTAGATTCTCATTTTCTAAGAGATAATCAACTTTTAAGAAATTGGGAAGAATTTCATCCATTTTGCAGGTTAAAGTATTTGTCTTAGATCCTTCATTTAGCAGCTCTAATTGAGGTCCTGGCTTCACTTCTCTATGTTCGAGGTTTGAAAAAGCTTCTCGTAAGAACTCATTAGATTTTTTCTTATGATCCTTTAGCAGAGCTAATTCACTAGAAGAGCTGTTCTCGTGAAAAGAGGTGTTATGAATAATAACAATGAGAAGAATATGCACAGCTAGCGAGGCTAGGTGGCACCCTGCTAGGATTTTCCTTCTCGCATCGTTAATTTTATCAAAAAGCGCCATTTATTCAGTGTACTCGTGGTTATCATCTTATATACATGCGCTGAATGGCTCTAGTCAATAGTCTAAAGAGATGCTGATGATCTTTATTTTATCCTCAAGCTTTTTCAGCCTTTCTTGATAGTAGTAAGTTGGACAAGTTAATTTTAACTCTTCTAGAAGGTCTTTAGCTGAGATGATAAGGTTATTTGCTTCATCTTTTTTCGATTCAAGCAGACAAATCTTTGATGAAGCAACTATAGCCTCTAAATCAAAAAGATCAATGTATGCAAGAAAGATTTTTTCTTTTTCAGGAGAGTCAAAACGCGCCTGTTGATACTCTTTTGAAAGAATATCTTCTTCTGAAAAGAAGTGAGCTATCGATTTTTGAATTAAGAATTCGATTTTTCTCTCTTTATCGATCCCATCCAGTAAAGAGGCTTGGATGTCGATATAATCAAGAGTAGCTTCAAGATGAATAGGTTCATTTGAGAGGTTTTTTTGAAGATAGAGGGTTTTGAGCGTTGTTAAGATGGGAGTTAGTTCGGGAGTCACTTCATTTAAAAAGTTTTTATCGAGAAGTTTGTATGCAAGGCGGGCGCTTTGAAGTGCAGACTTCGCTGGGATAAAAGATTGAAAGGAAGTAGAATCCCCAGCAATTGATTCGTATACAATCAATGCTTTTTCATGGCTTTCTAATCTTTCGTAAGCTCCCCCAAGCTCAAATCTTGCTTCCGTTTGATGTTTCCACGGCTTTTCTGGGTGCTCATCATACTCTTTAAATAAATCTTTGAGCATTTGTACTTTTGTTCGGTACCTGCCCTCATAGCCATAAGTATTAGCAAGTTTTAACTGTATTCCTTCCTTTTCTACGAGGTCGTTGGAAGGGAATTTCTTCAGCAGTGCTAGTGCGCGATCTTGGGATAATTGAATTTTTTTATTGATCTCTTTGGGATCTTTTATAAATTTTTGGTCTGATTTCTTGGCATCTTGGTAATAGTAGTCGATTAACCATTCTCTATTTTTGTCTTTAATGGATATGCCTAGATCTTGGGCCGTAAAAAGATGATCTGCTGCTTTATCAAGAGTCAAAGTGTCATTGTTTTGGCTGTAGAGTCTTAAGTAAGAGTTGAAGAGAGAGAGATGCACTTGGTCAGCATTCTTCATTGAGGAATCCTGAGCTAAAGCTTTTTCTGCAAAAGAGCAATAGAGGTTATGGTTTTCAAAACCTTTTCTGTAGGAATTTGCCACTAACAAATAAGAGTGTGCAGAAAGTTTTTTTGAGAGCTCCTTTCGAACAAGCGGAAGAAGAAGGCCGATAGTATCTTTATATTTTTCTATTTCAAAACTCGTTTTAGCAAGAAGATAGAGATAGTTGTTTTCTTCATTGCCATTGAATACACCTGTAAGATCTAGTGCATAATTTAGGTCCTTAATTAGGCGCTTTTTCTTTTTAGGATTTTCTTTTGCGCTCTCAATTGAAGAGTGAATGAGAATTTTCCATCCTTCTGATATAAAATCACTCTGAGGGAAGTCTTCTAGGAAATTTTGAGCAAGATCACGTGATTCATCAAATTTATCGTTATTAAAAAGAAGGTGAGCATACTCATACATTAGACCTTCTCTTTGATCGTAATCAGGGAAAGCTTCCAAGACATGTACGAAGTCTGATTTCGAGCTCTCAAAATCATTTAAGTCTTTATGCAAGAGTGCTCTATTTACATATGCTCTTGCGAGAGCTTTTGAATCTGGAAATGCTTCTTCAAATTGATCTAAATAGCCATCATAAGAGCTGACATCTTGTAATTTAGCTGCAGATAATAGGATTGTTGAATAGGCACTATGCAGCTCTTCTTGGTAAGTTGGGTTTGAATGGATGAATTCGCCTAATTTGGAAAAGGCGCGTTTGTGATCATCTAGATTGTAATGGCTTAATCCAATAAAAAAATCGACTATGGGTTTTTTGTCATTTGTAATATATTCAGACAGCTCCTCTTGAGCTAGAATAATCTCAGCAAATCTTTTCTTATCGAACATTAAAATCATGCGATTATACGCTGCATCAGGCGCTCGCTTTTTCCCAATACGATAGATCTGACCAAAGGTTTGAATCGCTTGTTCTTTGTCAAATTCGACTTGAGTATTAGCTGCTAAAAAGAGCATATCTTCTCTTTCATCCGGCTTTTTCTCTGCAAGCTCCATGAAAAGGCTGGAAGCTTTTTCGTTTTCCCCTAAAACTGAGTAGATATGTGCGAGAGGTCTCTTAATAGAGCCCCCATGACCTGTTTTTAAGAGGGATTCGAGATGCCCTTTTGCGTGGAGAGCATGTTTTAGATAGTTTTCTGAATCTTCAGGTAGTCTTTGCACAAGCTCATAGAGCGAGTTTGCTAGAAGATAGCAAATTTGTAGGTTTTTTTCTTTATCGGTTTCGGCAAAAGCGCCCAAGTTAGCTTCGCACTCTTCTGCGAGAGTTTGGTGCCATTCGAGATTTCTCATGCACTCAAGGCGTTTTAGTAAGACCTTTTTTTGGAGATCTGGATTTTCGATGTTGGAATAGTAGTTGATAGCATCAGAATAGTTGCTATCTTTCATTGTTAGGTCTCCAAGAATAGCATGAAGTTTGTCCTTATATGCGTTTTCGGGGAACTCTGTAAGAAAATCGCGGATTTGAGCTTTGGTAAGATCTAGGTTGCCCTCTTCCCAAAATTCTAAAATTCTTCGAATATAGAGAGCTTCTTCTTGATTCTTTGGCTCATCAAAATCATATTCATCTTCAGAGAATGCTGCGGAATAAGAAAAAATTAGAATTCCAAAAAAAATAAAGTATAATTTTTGCACAGATATATTTCCGTTTTTTATCATTGATTATAGCTGGGCCTTTATTAATTATCCAAGAGGGAGTATTCTCCCAGCACTTAAATATTTACAGGAAGAGTTCACCTATGGGTATTTCTCTCGCTTTAGTGGCTTCGGTCTTTGCCTCTCTCTCAAATTATTGTATGAGAAGAAATTTAGATGCAGGAGGCACAACAAAAGCTATGCTTTCTGTTCAATTGTCCGCAGCTTTTCTGATTGCTTTTCTTCTAGCGCCTGTAAGAACGCAGAATTTTGAAGCAGTGTTTTCTACTCTATTTTTAGGAATCATCACAGGCTTAGTGTTTGGAATGATGATGCTCTTTCTGGGAAAAGCCCTTGAAAAGGGACCACCGGGAATCACCATTGCTCTTCTCAACGCGTCTGTTGTTTTACCTGGTCTTTTCATGGCAATGACCTTTGGAGTAAGTTTTGGTTATGAATATAACTTTTTGCATGCTGCAGGATCAATTTTGGTTCTTGGAGGAATTTTCTGGGCAGGTTGGGGACTTCAAGGAATTAAAAGTATAAATTCTTGGCTCTTATTTTCATTAGCTGCATTTTTTTTACACCTTTTGTTTTTGATTTTGATGCAGTGGCGGGCTCTTATGATTAACGTGGATATAAGAAGTCATTTTTACAGATAATAGATTCAAAAGATGCTGCAAGTGAGTGGTTTTTACCAATGATTTATTTTTCTGCCGCTCTTTTGCAAACCTATTTTTTTGTTACTTCTGAAAAAAGGATCCCATCGAGAGAAGAGTGGAGTTACGGCTTATTTGGGGGGATTGGTACGTCAATGTGTACCTTCTTTCTAATTTGGTCCACGGAGTCTGCAAGCCCTTTAGAGAATGCAATGATTTTCCCCGTTTTTTCCGTGATGATCATTCTATTTTGCAACTCTTGGGGAAGGTGGCTCTATGATGAGAAGGTCAACTGGAAAGCATGCAATCTTTGCATAGGTGGAATTATATTGGGAATGGTCGATTGGCGAACTATTTTATCTTATTTTTCTTAAGAACCTCTGAAAAATAGCAATTAATCAGACCTTCCTTAAGTGAGGACATCGGTCAATCTTAGAGCAAAAGAGCAGTATCTTCGGAATAGACACCGTAAAAGCGGATGAGTTTTTCAGCTTTTTGGTAATTTGTGTTTTTTAGAAGCTCATATATTTTTAAACCTTTTGCATCTTGTCCTTGTTCAAAATAGAGGACGCCTAGGCGGAAAAGGATTTTTGAATCAGAGGGGCTTAACTCTAAAATTGTTTCATATTCCCCTATCTCTTCTTTGAACATTTTTAGGTCTCGGTAACTTTGTGCTAGTTGCATGTGAACCCAGGGGTCATCAGGAGAGTAGTGGCTGATGATGGTGAATTCTTCAATCGCTTGTTTGACTGTACTTTTGAATCTGTCACCTGCTTTAAACAATAATTTTTTAAAGCGGAAGCGAAGAGGAGAATTCTCAAGGTGAGATCGAATATTAAAATGTACTTTAGATAGAAGAATGTAGGTGTCTGCAAGAGAGGTATGAAGTTCAATGTCTGTTGGTGAGATACGTACTTGCTTATGGTGTTCATCAATTGCAGATTTTAATAAGAGCTGCTTCATTTTACAAACATCTTCAAAGTGACAAAAAAAACCTATGCTCTCAAATAGACTATTTAGGCTTTTAAATTTAAATGGAGACCGGTAGAACCCTCTTTCAAAGTCGTGCAAGTAAGTAGATAGCTTAATAGTAGCATGAGCAATTGAAAGATGGAGCTCAGATAAGTTGTTAGGGACAGAGATGGCCTCTCTAGTTGCCTCCAAAAAGGAGTTTACTAGTTGGGAGTGTTCTTCACATTTTTTTGTTTGAAAGTAGAAGAGCAGTACAAAATAGGAGAAGGTTGTTAAGAAGAGCCCCCCTAATGTAAATGCTATAACAGTTGATTTTGAGAAAACAGCAGATAGATAAACAAGAGATAAGAGCCCTGATAAAAATACGAAGATAAAGGAGAGGTTGAAAAAAACAAAAAATTTTGAAGTTTTCTTGAACTTATTCAGAAGAGAGCGGTAATGGGGGTATAGGTTTTGATGAAATAAGTCTAAATCAAACTCACCCGCTTCACTCTCAACCAGCTCACTCATTTTTTATCTGCCTGTATCGATCATATAGTTGATGATTCTTTGGCTAATACCAGCATTTTGAAGGTGCTTGATTTGAACTTGGCTTAAGTTATACGTTGTTCTTGTATCGTGAATGTAGCGTACGATGGTTTCGTCCCCTATTCCGCCTTCATGTAGCTTGACAATGTCACTAACTGTTAGCGGTTCCGCACGATCCATTCGGTCAATTGTTTTGGGGCTAGTGCGTTCCATGATTCTGCGATCTTGCTCATCTAATGAAGCTCCAGTTAGACCGCCTGCGACGACTCCATTAGCCCCGCCAATGTGAACTCCTTTTCCACCACTAAGAGCACCGCCAGCTGAAACGCCTGTAGTAGCTTTAGATTCACACCCTATTAAAAGAAGGCTAAGTAGTGTTAATGTAGCTAAAATTCTCATATTTCCTCCAAGACCCCAAAAATTGGTTCTGTTTCTAATTGTCAGTAACTATAGCCTTCTTTTCTTAAAAAATCCAAAGAACTCTTTAAAAATTATTATGCTTGAGGGAATCAAGCATAATCGTTAAATCTAACATTCCCCAAACGAGTTAAGGAATGCAAGATTTCAGGTCATTTTTTCAAAGGCTACGAAAATAGGCCTATCTGTAGTTAACCACTTCGCCATTTTCGTACTGTGTGATTTCCATATTACCATCTTGGTCATACTTTCTCTTCTCTCCATGTAAAACATCATGGACAAAAGTTTGTTCAAGATAGGGAGTGCCATCATTGAAATACTTGTTAAATTTACCGTGACGTTCACCTGCCTCATATTCACCCATGAATAGGACGACTCCTTCTGAACTCCAATATTGGCAAAGGCCATGAAGTTTATCATTTTCATAAGGACAAACAGCTGCAAGAACGCCATTGTCAAAATAGGTTTTTTCAACACCCTCTTTCAAATCATTTGAGAAAGGAATAATACGGAAGGTTTTTCCATTTGGAAAATAATGAGTCTCCAGGCCGTTTCGTCGATTATCTATGTACTCTGTTTCCATTGATACTTTGCCGTTTGGAGCAAAGAGCTTTGCAATTCCATTTTTAAAGTTGTCTTTATAGGTGGTTTGAGCAACAAGAGCGTTTGCTTCATTATATTCATAAACAATACCCGTTACCTTGTCATCAGAGTAATGAGCCTCTAAAGCTTTAACTTTTCCATAACGTTCATTCTTCGGAAAATGAATAGTGTGCAGACCTTCTTTCTTATTGTCTTTGTAATGAAAAACAATTTCTCGGCCATCGGGGGAATGTTCTAAATATCTCCCTTCAAGCGCGCCGTTTTCATAGAAGGCTTCTTCTAGAAGCGTACCATCATTTGCTAAGTGGGCTCTCTTCCCATGTAGTTTTCCATGATTGTAAGAGACTGTAGCTTCTAATGTTCCATCAGGGTAGTAGCTAAGTTGTTCACCATGCATCTTTCCTTCATCGTCGTAAGAAAAAATATGGGAGGGTTTCTGTTTGTTTTCAGAGTCTAGAGGGAAAAACTCTTTTTGCGTGCCGTTTGGTTTATCCATTGAAAAGTTTTCAATAGATCTTACTGCGCCATCTTTATACCATGTTTTTCTAGCCCCTTGAAGTTTATCATCAAGAAAGCTCTCGACTCTTTGGTGAGCTCCAGATGCATAGAACCATTCATGATCACCCTCTCTTTTTCCAGATACATAAGTCATGCGTGACCGGAGAGTATCTTTCGAATACCAAGTTAAAACTAGGCCGTCTAAAAGGTCATTTTCATATTTGGCTTCGAACACAAGATCATTTTCTGTGTTCCATTCACGGTGCCAGCCATTTTTGTGGCCATTTTTAAATTCGACTTTAAGTTTGAGATTTCCATTTTCGAACCATTCACTTTGAATGCTGTGCGGCTCATCCATAACAAAATAGGCATCTAACTTCTGCGAGCCATTGGAAAACCACTCTGTTAACTGGCCATTTTTTTTCCCATCTTTAAAAGTTGCTTCAAAAGATAAGTTGCCATTTTCAAACCACTGTTTATAAAGACCATCTCTCTGTTTGTTCTTGTAGAATCCGAGCGCTTTTGGTTTGCCAGATTCATAAAATTCTTTTTGGGGACCTTCATATTCGCCATCTTTATAGAAGAACTCATTTTTTAGAGTACCATTGGAAAACCATTCAGAATAAGGACCTTCCAATTTGTTATCGTTGTAAGAGAACTCCTTAGATATTTGTCCGCTTGGGTAATATTCGACAATAGGTTCAAGAAGTTTGCCGTCTTTATCATAGTATGCTTCATATGCAAGCTTCTCAGAGTCGTATTTTCTCCAATGGTCTCCAACCGGAGTTCCATCGATGTATTCGCCATTTCCACATAAATTTCCATCAAGGTCATAAAATTCTTCATCACCCGATTTATTGCCATTTTTATAGATGACTTTGTAGCTTAGTTTCCCATTTGGATGATAGATTAGATGTGATCCCTTAGGAGAGCCAGCCTCAAAATTTCTTACCTCAAGAATAGAGCCTTTTTCATCATAGAGAATGATTGCTGGATTATTGCTATCACCATTTGCTTTTCCGTCTTGAAAATACCTTACTGCCTTTACATTTCCGTTTTCATGCCACTCGGTTGAGATACCATCTATTAGGCCTACTTTGTAGGGAATGTATATTGCTTTTCTCCCATTCTCATAGTAGCTTGTATAGCTTCCATCTAACTTGCCTGCTGTATACCTAGAGCTTTCCTTTTTCTCTCCATTTTCATAGAAAACTTCCGAGAGTCCATCTCTTTCACCCTCTTTGTAAGAAGATTGAACTTTTAACTTCCCATTTGAATAAAATTCTTGCTCAGTGCCTTCAAGAAGGCCATAGGAGTAAATGGAGACTTTTTTGATATTACCTGAAGGGTAGTGGTGAATTGAAGCGCCGTGGGGAACTGTATTTGACTGCCATTTTGTAAAGCCAGGAGAGCTCTCTGAGACTTCGACTAGATCTTCTTCAGATCTAATGCGCTTATTTTCGTAAAAGGTACATTTTTTAACAGGAGATTGTCCATCCTCTGTAGGCTCAAAGTAGATTAGCTCTTTATGCGCACCATTTGGAAATAATTTTACAACTTCAGGTCGCCAGCTGGGCTGTCTCATTTTTAAACTTAACGTTTGTTTTGTTTCAGCTTGTGCTAGAAGATTTATGGTTAAAATCAGGAAAATGAAAAGGGTTTTTTTCATTTGGATGGACTCCTCTTAATGGTATTTTCTTGTCAAATTTTTAAAGAAGATCTGAAATATAGCAGTTATACAGCGTCTTCTTAAGCACTAAAAATAAAAGCTTAAAAAAAAATAAGAATTTAGACTAGGGAAAACCTGGAAAAGTTATGGATTATATATTTAAAAATGAGATTTCAACGGAGTTTTTTTAGATTTTTCTAACCATAAATTTTATGAAACTCAATTAATTAGACTTTCCTTATGACACTTCATTTGGATGGAAAGGAGGTTGATTTTGACTTTTCTTTTCATTTGAGACATTTGTTTCTTTGTCTAAATCGATAATTTTTTTAAAAACTTCATCAAATGAGAGAAGTTCAATAGATGCGGATGGATAGCATTTTCCAGTAGATGCAAAGCCGAGGTGAAAAGGTCCCGTATGGCCTCCCACTTTATACGATAAATTTTTAAGGGTTCTTTTGATTTTTTTTGGGTTTTTTGAGGGCTCAACTACCTCATAAGTAATGCCTTCAGGCGTATTGGATAAAATTAACAGATAGTCTCTGTTCTCAATAGACGCGATCTTTTGACAGGAATGAATGACATGAGAGAGTTTTTCTACATTACTTTTGTGCGTATAATACTTAATCGCTTGAAAGCTCTTGATACCTAAAAAAAGAGCAATCATACTTACAAGACTGATGGAGATCAGGACCTCTAAAAGCGTAAAAGCCCTTTTTCCCATCTTTTGTCTAACTATTTTAATAGTCCATCTCATCTTCAAAGTCTGCTTCCGATGCTGGAATTATTTTCCCTTTTTTCTCGTAATATTTAATTAAACGCTTAGACTCGATTTTAAAGTCGCTATACTTTTTCGTGAGTATAAAGGGCTCTCCCCAGCCATCTTTTAGGAGGGCTTCCGAATCTTTTACTAGCCCAGAGTGCTTTAAAAATGTTTGAGGATCGCTAATTACCGCATCTAGTGTTGCTTTTTCGTTTGTAGCCATTTGAAGCTGTAAAATATCTTTGAGTTTTTCTTGAGCAAGTTTAGTTTTTTGAGCTTTTCCCTCTTCCAAACTTCCTTTCATATTATAGCCCACTACCCCAGAGATGATTGCGATCAGACAGATTACGATCATGATCTCAAGAAGTGTGAGAGGATTTTTTCTAACTTTCATTTTTTTACCTTAGTTTTAGTTCATAACAAAGGAACTGACATCGGTTAGTGGCAAGAGTACTGATAGCAAAACAAAACCGATGATGATTCCTATAAATAATAATAGAAGTGGTTGTAAGAGGCCAGTAATCTGATCTAAAGATTTTTCTAGCTCTTCTTCATAAATTTGAGAGATATGTTGTAGACAGGAAGGGACCTTGCCGCTCTCTTCGGCGATACCTAGCATCCGCACGACAAAATTAGGGACATAAGAACTTTTCTTTAGCTCCTCAGAGAGTCTTCTTCCTTCAATAATTCCAGTTCTTGCATCTTCAAACGCTTTTTCTATGACAGGTTGATTCACAATTGTTTTGGCTAGTGTAATGGTGTCTAAGAGCGGGACTCCTGCTAGGAGAAGTGTTGAAGAAGATCTACAAAAACGCACGAATGCAAGCTTTACAAGAAGATCATGAACAATAGGAATCTTTAGAGCCAATCGATTTAAAAGAAGTTTCATGTTTTTGGAGTAGAGGCACGTACCTATAAAAGTAAGAAATAGGCAAAAAGCTGCAATAATTAAAAATTTTGCCTTTTGTAGAAAAGCACTTAAGCTCAAGACGAACTTTGTGAAGGGATGAAGCTCTCTTCCTTCAAATAGTTCAAACAGCGAAGGGATGATATAGAAAAAAAGAAGAGATAAAATCCCTAGGGAAAAGAGACCCAAAAGTGAGGGGTACATTAGAGTTGAGAGAATTTTCTTTTTTAAAAGTAACTGTTTAGAAATTAGAGTGGAAATTTCTTCTAATGTTTCATCCAAAGTCGCAGACTTTTCAGCAGTTTCAACCATGCTAATATAGAGATCATCAAAACTTTTTTTATGAAGGCTCAAAGCAGAAGAGAGAGAGTTTCCCATCTGGATCTGTTCGATAAGATGGAGAATAAGAGTGTGAGTTTTATGCCCCTGATACTTTTCTTCGAGAGCGACTAATGCATCAAATAAGGGGAGACCTGCTTTTATGAGTTTTGCAAGTTCTGATGTAAAACCAAGAACCTCTTTTTTCTTAAGAGCGGTGCTATCGCTTTTGAAAGGGATCTCTTTGATTTTTGTTAATGAAATCTCATCTTTGCTGGCCTTTAGTTTTGCTTCCATGAGGCTACTTGCTGCAACATAACCATTTACCCTTTTACCTCTTGGAGTAATTGCTTTATATTGAAAAAGAGCCATTAATTATCCTCATGATGGGTCATCCTGGTGACACGTACGACTTCTGAAGAGGTTGTAACTCCTTTGCAGACCAATCTTGCTCCATTTTTTCTGAGATTTAAAATGTCCGCAGCCTTTCTGATTCCAGCGCTGTCGATGCTTTTCATGATTTGCATCTTTACTTCAGGAGTCATTTGCATCAGCTCATAAACTGCAATACGGCCTTTATAACCCGTTCCGTAGCATTGGTCACAACCGAGGCCTTTAAAAAAAGTATAGGTTTTTTCTTTTAGCCCTAGCTCTCGAATTTCTTGTTTCGATGGAGCATAAGAAGATTTACAGTTAGGGCAGATTTTGCGAACGAGTCTTTGAGCTATTACGGCTACAATTGAGGAAGATAAAAGATAGGGCTCAATGCCCATTTCACCGAGTCTTGCAATAGCAGATGGAGCATCATTTGTATGAAGTGTTGTGAAAACAAGGTGTCCTGTAAGGGATGCTTGAATTGCAATTTCTGCTGTTTCAACATCGCGTATTTCACCAACCATGATGACATCAGGGTCTTGTCTTAGAATATGCTTTAAGCCTTTGCTAAAAGTGAGTTCAATCTTAGGATTGACTCCGATTTGAGCGATTCCAGCTAATTTGTACTCAATGGGATCCTCAATGGTCATAATGTTCATTTCAGAGGAGTTGAGCTCAGATAACGCGCTATAAAGAGTTGTTGTTTTACCGCTTCCAGTAGGTCCGGTTACTAAAATAATTCCTTCAGGAAGTGTGATAATCTTTCTAAATATTTCTAGGAGATTATCCTCCATTCCGATCTTCTTGAGGCCAAGAATATTTCCCTTATCAAGAATACGAAGAACCACTCTTTCTCCATGATGAGTTGGAATTGTACTGACCCTAAAATCAATTTCTCTCTCTCCTAGTTTAATCTTGAGGCGCCCATCTTGAGGAAGTCTTTGCTCAGCAATATCAAGTTTTGCCATCACCTTAATACGGGTGATGAGTTGGTTTTTGACTATCAATGACTCTTCAAATCGCTTCAGTAATATTCCATCAATTCTAAATCTAACTAGAAGGCTGGCCTCTTCAGGTTCAAAGTGGATGTCAGAGGCTTCTTGTCTAATGGCTTCAATTAAAATCGAGTTAAATAGACGAATAACGGGGTTTTCAGACTCCTGTTCGAGTAGATCGTACCCTTCGATGCTATCTTTTGGGTCCTTGCTAGCTACTTCTTCAGAGGGCTTAGTCGGGGTGCTTTTTTTCTGGTGGTAGCATTTTTCAATCGCCTCATCCAAAGAAACTTTTGGGCAATAGATGGGTGAAATATCTTTTTTTAGAAAAAGCTTTATCTCTTGAAGAGCTTCGATGTTTTTGGGGTCGGAGATTGCAATGGTTACAGCATCTTCACTCTCTTCAACGGGTAAAATAGATCGATTTTTTGCAAAGAGGTAAGGAATTAAGTTATTTCCTTCCTTAACTAGAGGAAATTCCTTTAAATTCTTATAGATAGGGATCTGAAACTTTTTTGCTAAATTTTCTAGTTCTTGCAATTGATCGTACATCTACTCTCCTGGATCAAAAATCAGCTTTAGGCTGTTTTCGAATAGCTTTTTCTTTTCTTTATCCCTTGCGTCTTCCATCGCCCTTAGAAATTCAGGAGTGTCACCGGCTCGTTTTTTTAGCTCTTCTGTGCGTATTAACCTTAAATCTTCAATGGGGTTTCGAACGATTTTTGGAGTAATAAAGATAAACATTTCTGTATTTTGATCTGTTTTGGTTGTAGATCCAAACAGCTTTCCAATACCTGGAATATCACCTAGGAAGGGAATTTTCTCTTGATGTTTCTCAGAGGTTTTTCTGCGAAGGCCTCCTAGAATAATGGTCTCGCCATCTGCTACGGTTACCTCATTTTTTATCGACCTTCTTGTAACTGGCGGGCGATCATTGGTTGAGGTCTCTGTGGTATCAAAAGTAATATCTGTTGAAAGAGTGATAAACCCTCTGGCATCTTCATCTTCAATGTTTGAGAGGTGAATGGTAGGGGTCATTTTTAAGATAGTTCCATATTGAGCTCTAGTAAAGGACTTTTCCGACCGATTGTCATTTCCTTTATCGACTAAAACGGCGCCATTATTAATAGAAATCTCTTCCACAATTGAGATGGTTGCGGGTGTTTGATTGATTGCCAAGATCGATGGGTTAGCATTGATTTTGACGTCATTTTGAGACATGAGAAAGTTGTATGTGAGATCAAATGAAGGGAAGTACTTCAAATTTTTTCTGGCTAAAATGAAATCTAGAATACCTTTTCTAACTCCGCGCTCGTTTGTATCAAAACTAACGGCTGTCTCTTTTCTAGTTACGTTTGAACCTAATTTAAGGAGATTAATTCCTGATTGAGATCGATCACGTTGTTTCTTTTCGATTAAGAGGACATCAATTTGCACCATTTTTTTGGGGACATCGATTTTTTTAAGAAGGCTCTTTATTTTTCCAAGTTGGTCTTTTCTAACGACCATTAGAATGGACCCTGTTTTGGAATCGACAATAAAATGGGTGTCGTGAGAGATGGTTTTTTGTTTTTGTAAATCATCCTTTGCAGGTTCGATAGTATTTGGAGATACTGGTAGAGTCTTTCTCCTTTTAGCGGTTTTATTGAAGCTCTCTTTCTTTTGTTCAAGAGCGAGCTTTGATGTTTTTTTCTTAGAAAAATCAGCTTTCACTAAGGAATCATAGACCTGTTCAAGGACATTTGCGACATCTAAAGGATCTGAATGTTTACAGTTGTACCAATAAACAGTCATTTCATAAGGGTCTGTGAGTTGGTCCTCTAAGCTTTTAAGAGCCTCTTCAGCACGCTCAATAGCTTTTAATTCACCGATTAGCACTAGGCCCTGAGGGATGGAATGGACAGTAAGTTCGTTTGATATCTGTAGATGTAGTGGGGACCTTAGCTTAGAAGATGCTGCCGGGAAAAATGATTTAATAATTTTTTCAGCTTCCCCAACCTCAATTTTCTTCAAATTAATGACTCGAATGACTTTGCTGGAGTCTTTTTCCCAAATGGCATCGTAAAGGCTAAGGAGCTTTTCTATGTTGTCTTTTGAGGAGACAAGTGCGATTTTAAAGCCTATTACTTGAATGGTGGTATCTTTTGGGTCCGAGAATCTTTCAAAAAAGCTTTGAACTCCTTTGATTTGATCGGGGTCGGGAGAAAATACATAAAAGACACGGGTAGATGAGTCAACTAGATCTAAGTCATTTTGACTGGTGCAGACGGAAGAGACTCTGGAGCTATTATGCTTTAGAATGTAAAGCTGCTTTACATATGGGTTCAATTGCTTAGTCCCAATGCCATTGGCTGCCAAAATAGCTTCCAACATCTTGTTCCATGCCTCTCTAGGTACAGATATCCCAGAAAAGATATTTAGTTTCATATTGAGGAGTTCTGGAGGAACTACATAGACATAATCAACGCTACCGTATTCCATAACAAGCTGGGAGATTGTAGCCTCTCCTATATCCCATAGAGCATAACCTTCCTCTGAGAGAGGGGAAGAATCGGCAAAGTCTTTGCGCCAGGTATCTTGAAGAGTAAAAATTTTATCTCTTATAGCCTTAATTTCTAGAAGAAGAGAGCGATATTTCTCATTTTCGGCATTTTCCTTGCCAAGCAGGTTTGCCTCACCATATTTCTTTGTGAGCTCAGTTTTGAGTATTGAGAGTTTAGAGTTAAACTCCTCCAGGCTCCTTTGCTCAGAGACGGCAGAACCATCTGTTTCTGCGATAAGAGATAGTCCTATAAAAAGAAAAATGATTAAGAAAATACGATTCATTGGGTCTTGGCCTTATGTTTTTTACTGAACTTAGAGAGGTTTTTTTTTGTTCGCTCTTTTCTAGGTTGCGTCTGATTTTCAGCAGAAGAAGAATGTTTATGGAATTTTGAGGGTCCTAAAGGTTGCTTAACTTGTGCGCATTCGGTTCTCATTGGGTTAAAATGGTGCCCTAGCAAGGTTTTCTTATTTGCTATTTTTTTAATTCCATCAAAAACGAAGAGTTCAGAAGATTTTGCAGATGCTTCAAATTCCTCAAAGTCCTCTGGGCTTTTTAATACTTTCCATATTCCATTCATTTTAGCTGCCCAATCTCCAACTTTCATGGTGAGGTGCTCTTTCCCTATGTTTAAGGTCACTTGAGTCAGAGTTCTCATTCGGATATTTGAAAGAAGAGTTTCCATTGAACTCTTAAGAGCGGAAGATGGGGACGGTTGGATTTTAAAGAGGTAATAATCACCATTTTTGTCCCAACCCTCTATTTCTAACTCTTTGTTTTCTAGAGGCTTAATTTTTGCGATTATCTTGTTTTGAGTCTTTTCTAAATCGTCCAAGAGCTCCCAATGATCTTTTTTCCACACTAATAAGTATTCGGGTAAGACTCCTAAAAGGGGGTGATCCTCTAGTTCGAGTCGTTCGTATAGAGGCTTTCCTTTCTGGTAGATCTTTGTAAATTGATCCTTTCCCCACCATTTTGCTGCAGATAGAGAGCGAAAGGGCGCTGAGTTTTGTAGTGTTGCCGCGGATGAATATGAAGGTATTTTCGGCAAGATATTGAAATCAGGGACTCTTTTGGGCTTTATAGGTAAGCTATCTTCATCAAAACCTATCGATATAGTGATGCTGTTATCACTATTTAATAGGGGGGTAACCCAAAATTTTTTCAGGTCGTTTGAGAATCTTAGGTTCTCTTTACTGTCAAAATGCATGAAAATTGGCTCATTGAAACAAAATCCTCTCTCTTCGTGGCTATTTTTTAGTAGTATGACGGCTTCATTTTCAGGTTGACCAACATCGGGTCTAGTTTTACGAAGCAAAATTTCTACTTGAGATGATATATCTGGGATTTTTAATCGGAGGGGAGCTCTCTTCAGTGAGAGGAGGCCCTCTTCAAGAGAGGGATAATCTCTTTTTTTTGTCTTTTTCTTGAGGAGAGACTCCGATGCTATGGGAGTTTCCGCAAGCATGGGGAACTGTAATGATACAAAAAACAGGGCTCCCACCAGTGAGAAGAGGTAAAAAAGATAGCGTTTCTGCTTAGTGCTTGAGAAATCTTTATAGATCATTATAAAACATCGGCTTAAATTTAAGGATCCTAGTTTAGAAGATCTGAAAAAAAAAACAAAGCAAAGACCTAATTGCAAAAAATGTAAATAAATATTTAAACTAGTATTAGGCGGAGATGTTTCCCCTCAAGCCCTCTACTGGGCTGGCGAGATGGATGACTATACGTCTAAAGAAAGAGATTGGTCTGAATATTTTAAGAGGCAATTAAAATGGCGAATAAAGAAAAAATGTCTGACAAGCTGAAAGAGGGTGTATCTATCCAAGAGCTTGAAGATTTTGCGCGTAAATATACATCGGAAGTGTTTATGGCTCTAGCAATTATCATTGCTACAGTCTCAAGCATGTTCGATTTTTTCACAGGGCCCGGTTGGAGCTTGCTTTTTGCAGGTTTGGGTACGGTGTTAACGATTGTTCTTCCTGCTCAAATGAGCAAATTTGTGTCTATGGCACATAATTTTGTTCACAAACAGCAAAGGTCGACTCAAATTATCATTGGGATTGTTCGTATCATCCTGGGTCTTTTCGTTCCCTTTATTATTTTTGGGATGATGGGGCTGCATGCTGGTGTTGGTTATCACGATATGACAAAAAGATCGCAGATGGGCGGATCTGATAATCCACCATCCAAGCCTGAAGATGAGAATAAATAGGTCGAGATAAGCCTGGATGACTTTACTATTTTTTTAGGTTTTCCTGAGGAGACCTAAAAAAATCATCCATTTCAGCTTTGAGTGAATTTGGCTCGAATTGATTCTTCAATCACATCTTGCTATCAAGATGCTGCGCTTGATTTTCTAGATCAATTCTAGCCTAAATTTCAATAATACCCTTAAATAAAGCCTCTTAAACACCATTTCTTTAAAGAGTAGATGCCTGTTTTCGGTAATTTAGGTAGTCGATTAGAGTGATATCATTGTCAGATAGAGCTTTTTGAAAGATAATGGGCGAGCTACCAGCCAAATAGTTTTCTAGTTCAAGAATTGTTTCCTGCTCATCTCTAAGTCCTAACCTACGCTGGAGGTCAGCAATATGTAACAGATTGAGGGCAAATAGGGTTGGAGTCAGCGTTGGATTAATCTCTTTTTTTAGGTCGATAGCACAAGAGAGAGCTTCCGTAAGAGAGCTTTCCGAAATATGAAGAGACGAAAGGGAGAATTTTGCAAATTCAGGACTATTCTTTTCTAGTCTGGCAATGGCCTTCTTTGCAAATTTTCTAGCTTTTGTAGGTTCATTTAAGATGAGGTACTTTTGAGCTATTAGGTAGTCGTATTTCGTAGAGAGCTCAGGGAATTTACCCAAACTTAATAGCATTTTTTCCTCTTTCAAAGGATTTAATGGATCACCTTCCCAGTTCGCATAGGTTGTTTGAGCATTTAAAAACCGTGTTCTCTGGATTTCATCAGAGGGGGTTTTAAAATATAAGATCGATAGCAGCAATAAGACTGCTGAAAAGCTCATTAGAATAATGAGACGGTTTTTATGTAGAAATTCAATTGCCTTTAGAAGGTGTGTATCACTTGTGTCTATTTCAATATTGTCCATTTTCAACTCCAAAAAAAACTGACTATACCTGATTTTTCATTTTTTATACACATTCCTGTTCAAAGTTGGGAATTTCACAAAGATGTTCCTCAGTTTTCTTCTATTTGAAAGGTGACAGTGTTCATAGACACGGCGCCTTTCAAATAGGAAAAACAGACGAAGTGAAAAACCAATTTTGAACAGGAATGTGTATCTACCACTCGATTAAAGATTACTTGCCGTAATGTATGCTTTTTCCATCTCTTCAAGTGTTTTAGGGAAGGTAAATTGATTCAAGACAAGCTTTCGTGCATTTTTCCCCATTTCACTTGCTTCAGCTGGACTCCCTTTAAGCTTAAGAACTTTATCAGCAACCTCTTTTGGGGCGAAAGGTGGTACGATATAGCCTGTTTTTTTGTCGATACAGACTTCGGGAAGGCCGCCAATAGGCGTTGTAATGAGAGGTTTTTCAAGAAAAGCTGCTTGAAGGCTTGCTTGAGAGACGCCTTCGTGAGCTGTGCTGAGGAGACAAAAAGCATTTAGGGAAGCAATCGCTCCAAAGGGTTTGGTTAAGTGCCCAGAGAACTTTAGGGTTTTATGGAGGTCTAATTGATCGACTTTTGGAAGATAGTCTCTTGTGTGTCCGCCTCCAATGATAACCCATTTAAGGTTGGGAACATCTCTTGTCAGATTTGCAGCTTCGATAAAATCATCTACGCCCTTCCATGAGCGCATAAAACAGACCATTCCCACAAGAAAATCATCATCTGAGATGCCCATCTGCTCTCTAAATTGTTTAGGCTCGTCTTGAGGGTATGTAATATCGCTCACTTCAACACCTGTGGGGATCGATTTGCAAAGGTGGGAGGGCTTTCCTGATTGTTCAATAATAACCGGAGCTATGGCTTTGCAAGTAGTGACAACATAATCTGTCAATTTATGGTAGAGGAGCTTGCTATTGAGGCCTTTTCGAATCGGTGTAGAGAGATGACGAGTTCGAACGATAGATTTTCCTGTTATTCTAGCCGCAATGCCGCCAATCCAAGCATCCAGAGAGGAGTGAGTATTTAGGAGCTCAATTTGGTTTCTTCGTATTAAGATGAGCAGTTTGAATAGACAAGAGAGCCAGTTTTTTTTTGCGAAGGAGAGATATAGAACAGAAAACCCCTCTTTTTTTGCATGTTCGCCTAGTTTGGCTCCTAGATTTACGGCAAAATGGACAATATGACCTCTTTCCCGCATACCAATTGCCTCTCGGAGAATACGGATTTCTTGCCCGCCCCAACCGGTAGATGCTTCTAAATGTAAAATTTTCATTCTTTCTTACCTAATAACATGCGCAAAACCTTCTTATGACCAGAAGAAAAGGGGAGTTCATTCAATTTTTCTCTTGGAACCCAAGAAAATTCTTCCGAAATATTGCACCCTTCGCAAATTAAATGGAAGGGCTCTAACGTCACCCGATATTTGGTGAAGCACTGTTTTACTTTGGGTAGTTTCTCCTTCAGATGACCAATAGTCTTTAATCTTTGAAAATAGGCTAATGGATCAGGGCTTTTGCTAAAGTCAATATATGGAAATTCGTAGAGGTCTTTCATTAAACCTTCTCTGTTGTACTTGAGGAGAAGCCTTCCGTCGTTCTCAAGGAGATAGACAGCCCTTTTAAGGTCGATATATTTAATCTTTTTTGGTTTATGGGGCAGGTCATGTTGCCTGTCATAGGCGAAGGCTAAGCAGTGACTTTGTATAGGACACATCTCACACTGGGCCTTTTTCTGACAAACTGTAGCTCCTAATTCAATTAGGGCTTCTGTGATGGGAAAAGGGGACTCTTCTACAAGGAGACCTGCGCGGGTTGTAATCTCTTTTGTAGTTCGGGGTAGAGAGATGTCATCTTCAATTAGAAAGAAGCGAGATAGGACCCGCTTTACATTGCCATCAACTGCAGCTACTTTTTTCCCATAGGCAAAAGCTAAAATAGCTGAAACGGTATAAGGACCTAAGCCTTTAATTTTTTCAAGGTCATCTGGTTTCGTTGGAATAGTGCCTCCAAATTCTTCCATAACCTGACTAGCTCCAGCATGTAGATTGCGGGCTCTTTGGTAATATCCAAGGCCTTCCCATAATTTGATAATTTCAGAAATATCTGCCTTTGCAAGTGCGGAGATAGTTGGGAAATGTTTCATCCATTTTTGAAAATAGGGTACTACAACAGTAGTTTGTGTTTGCTGTAGCATGACTTCTGATACCCAAACTCTGTAAGGGGAAAGATCTTCTCTCCAAGGAAAATCCCTTTTATTTTGCTGAAACCAACTATATAAGTTAGAATGAAGGTCTGAATTTTTCATGGTGCAACTATAACATGTTAGAGAAAAATCTGGCATGTCTGATTTACGGATCGGATATGCACTATATCGACCATTTAGCTCCTCTCTCTTGGTTTCTAGGTATTCCCATCGTTGTAAACGAAGTGGAAGTAGAAGAGGCTATTTGTGCGTCATATCCCAATGTAGAGGTCATTTGGCAGGATAGTTTAAATATTCTTCCCTACATCATTCAGAATTTTGAAGGGGTTATTTCCTGTTTTACAAGTAACCATTTCCAGGCCTATTTTTCCTTTTTTGAGGAGCAGATGCAAAAAAGCCTCACCTACATTTGGTGCCCACATGGCAATTCTGATAAAGACAATCTTGAAGCTTTAAAGGATGAGAAAAACATTTTGATCTATGGGGATCAGATGCTAGCTAGACTCCCTAAATCAGAGCAAATGATAACACACACTATTGGGAATTATCGATATCTCTATCATAAGGAGCACTCCTCATTTTATAAGAAATGGAGCGAGGGAATGTTCAAGGATTTACCCGGGCGTCCTACCTTTCTTTTTGCACCTACCTGGGAAGATTATGAAAATAACTTCTCTTTTGAGACGGCTCTCTCTCTTATAGATCAGTTTCCTTCACAATATAATCTCATAGTGAAATTTCATCCAAACACATGGTCTCTTCGCGAATTAGAAATTGAAAGACTCATTGGGAAATACGGGACGGATCGCGTGCTCTTCATTAGAGATATCTATCCGATCTACCCACTTATTGATTTTGTTCAAGGTTATATAGGGGATCTTTCCTCAATTGGCTACGATTTTCTCTTTTTCGATAAAGCTCTCATTTTCTCAACAGATAAAAAAGAACTTCCTCTTTTTGAATGCGGTGAGAGGTTAGATTTCTCAAACGATTTTGAAAAGTTTTTACAGAGTGCTTTAAAAAATAAAGGGATCTTTTTATCTACAAAGAAAACTCTTAGAGAGTCTGCTTTTCAGGCGGCCTGCCTTTTAAATAAATGAAAACAATGAAAAAGCCGATCAATGAGGATGTTGCTGTAAACAGATGAAGATAGTTGATATTTAGATCAATTAAATAGCTCATTGAAATAGGCCCTAAAATAAGGGCAAGAGACTTTACAGATTGGTAGAGCCCTTGAATTTTCCCTTGAACTTTCCCCTTTTTTAATTCCGCAGCAAGATAGAGAGATGCAGGCCATAGGATGGAGGAAATGCTGCTGCATAGAATAAGAAGAAAGCCATAGATTAAAAAATTTGGGTTAAAAAAGCAGGCAAAAAGGAGTGTCGTAAGAAGGGAGAAGCCTGTTTTTAAAATGCGGCGGTGGGATGTTTTTTTAGAAATTTTGGAGTAGAAAAACCACGAGCTAATTCCCCAGAAAATGCCGATGAAGAGATAGGTGGTTGTAATTGCAAAATTACTTTCTGAGAATTTTACAATTAGAAAAGCAGAGTTGAACTGAAGCGTCGTAAACCAGGAGAGGACGAGGAAAAAATGGGTGAAAATGACTGGCTTTACACCTTTGGTTTGAATGACTTGGATGAATTCATGGCAACTTCTCTTCAGTTTTAGTGGAGGCGTTTTTCCATGTTTAGGCTCTTGATAGACAGTTATTAGAAAAATAAGATTTATTAGTGAGAAAATGAGCGCTATCCAAATGGGTAGGGATACAGAAAAATATTGATCCAAATTTTTATCTGAGAGCCATCCGCCTAGTGGTATTGCGATAGTAAAACTCACTCCTTCAATAGCGGTAATTCGGCCGAAATTTTTTATCTTGAGTGAGTGGTTGTTTTTGAATTGGTCGTTTAGTGCACTTAGACAAATAGCGCGATTTGCGGAAAAGAAACCGGTTACAAATCTTCCTAAAAACAAGAGGTAAAGAAGGTCAAACTCGAGGCTTAGAGCTGTTAAGAAGTAGCCAAAAGAGATTCCGATAAGGGTATAGATAAAAACATGTTTCTTGCTCTTATGGTCAGCAAGCTCTCCAAAGAGAGGCGCTCCCAAAAGTTGTGCAAGAGGAAAGCTAGCAAGAAGAGCACCGAGGGTTAAAAAGCGCTCAAAGGTTGTAAAAGCAGGGTCTATGAAGGAAGAATCCAAGATGAGGTGAGCGAAAATAGGAAGAACGATGACAAAGCTAAGACTATCTAAAAAAAAGACCCCCAGAATAGGTAATGCTGGGGGCAGAATCTTTTGTTTCATTAGATTGCAGCTATTTCAGAAGGCATGTCCTCCTTCATTCGATAGCCTACACCTCTTACTGTCTCAATCCATTGGAATTTAGGGCCCAATTTCTTTCTAAGAGATGCAATATGCACATCGATATTTCGATCGACGATAAAGGAGTCATCATTATTCACATCATCGAGAAGCTGATTTCTTGTTAGAACCTTTCCTCGGTTAACAAGGAGTCTTCTTAAGATGCCAAATTCTGAGAGGGTAATAGGGATAAAGTTCTGGCCTCTTCTAAGAAGGTAGCGATCAATCTCTAGAATATATTCACCGAAACAAGCTGTTTTTGGAGCCTTTTCTGTATCCTTGCCTCTTCTGAGGACTGCTTTGATGCGGGAAAATAGGACTTTTGGAGAGAAAGGTTTTGCTACATAGTCGTCAGCGCCTAATTCTAATCCGAGAACAACATCAATCTCTTCATCTTTTGCAGAAAGAATGATCACAGGAATGTTTTTGAGATCGGGATTGTTTTTCATTTTTCGACAGACATCAAGGCCATTTTGACCAGGAAGCATAATGTCTAAAATGACTAGGTCGGGTTTTTCTCTCTCAACTGCTCTGTAGCCGTTAACACCATCTACTTCAACGTGTAATTTGTAACCTGAGATTTCAGCTTGGAGCTTGATGAGAGCTGCAATATCCTCTTCATCCTCAATCAATAAAATTCGTTTCTTTTGGCTCATCTTTATCCTTTTTTTCTTAAGTTAATGCACAGGAATTTTCAGTTCTTGTCCAATTACGATCATGTCATCATTTAGGCCATTGATCTCTTTCAATTCTTGTACGGATGAATCATATTTTTTAGAAATTTTTTCTAATGAATCGCCTGCTTTTACATTGTAGTTTTTTAACTTAGAGTAAGACGGTCTTTCATTTTTTAAATTTCTCGCAACCAATTCAAGAGTACCTTTAATCTTTGAGAGCTCCTCTAGCCTGTGATTTTGTGAGAGGATCTCTTTTTCTAGCTCAATAATTCGCTCTTTGTATTGAGTTAAAGCACTTGTCACTTCTGATGAATGAGATGCAAGCTTTTTGATATTAGTGATCTCATTTGTGGAAGATTTTTCTAGACCATGAAGTTTTTTCTCAAAAAGAGTGAGTTGTTCAGATAAGTTGCTGAGTTTTACTTCTTGTTGCTCTACTTGCTCTTGTTTGAGAAAAGAGAGTGCCGTTTCATGGTGCTTAATTTTTCCATCGAGGATGTTTAGCTCCGTCTGGTAACAATTAAAATCGTGCCTAAGGTCATCCATATTTGTCTGCATCTCATGAATCGTAAGCTCCATCTGATGTTTTTCCTCGTTTGCAGAGGACTTCAGAGGGGAGCATGAATAGAAAAAAGTGGCAGATACAACAAAAAATAAAAGCCTAATTAACATAGGATTACTCCTTCACAAAGAGTTTAAATTGCGCTCTACGATTTCGGAAGTAATCTTGTTTAGAGCTTCCTAAGGATACAGGTTTCTCTTTTCCGTAAGAGATTGTATAGAGCTTATCGGGATTTACGCCCTGCTTTGTTAATAAGACACGGATATGTTGAGCGCGTCTCATTCCAAGTGCTAAATTATAATCTGCAGAAGCCCTTTGATCACAGTGCCCTTCAATAACAAGATAGGCTTTTGGGGTTTTCTTTAAATAATTAGCAATTCTAGCAACAGTAACTAGATCATCTCTCTCTTTTACAACATGATTGTCTGTTTCAAAATGAAGAGCGCGAAAAATGCTTTTTAATTTTCCTACAGGATCTTTAAATTGATCCATTCCCGAAGTGGTACTTCTGCTTTTACCGGGAGCATAGGCCGGTTGAGGGATCGGTTTTTCTCTTGCGAATTTTTGTGAGCTTAAATCGGCATCTTCTAAAGGAATGAAGTCATCTTGTTCAGGACCGCTGAAATCTTGGTTTGATGCAAGTTGACGCGATTCATCCGCTTCATTTCCAAAAAGCGCTCTTACGCTTTTTTTAATATAGCTTCCCGCTGTTTTGACATCTTCCCACGTCTCGGTAGTATTTCTTTGACAGCTGCAAAGAAAGAAGAGTGGAATTGAGAAAAGAAGTATTTTTTTCATTTAATTAATCCTTGTTATTCTCTATGGCTAAACACTGGAAAGCGCTTGCCTCCAGGGCCAGTAGAGATTTTTATAGGAGCTTTTTGATGGATGTTCATCAAGTATAACTCCGACATGAATTTGTCTTCTGAATTAAAAACAAGATGGTGGCTATCATGTGCCCAGCAGGGGTTTTCCATATTTTTAGCCCCAAAAGTTAGTTGCCACTCTTGTTTTGAGTCAAAGTCATAGATCCAAATTTGTCCTATTCCATTAGTTTTAGCACTATATGCTAATTTTCTTCCATCAGGAGACCAAGATGGAGAGGTGTTTTGCCTATTTTTTTTTGTGATAAGCTCAGTTTTGGGAGTTTTAAAGCGTCTATTTGTCCTAGGGATTTCAAGAATATAAATGCGCGGCGGTCCGTCTTTGTCGGATACAAAAGCAATTTTTCTGCCGTCCGGACTAAAAGTAGAGCTTGCTTGAGTTGCCCTTGGAGATGAAAAAAGTTGAACGGGTTTTCCTGTCTCATCTAAAGGGAAGAGAAATAGGTCAGGCCTTCCTGCAGCATCTGAAATAAATGCGATATTAGAAGAGGAGGTAGACGGAAGAGCTTGTGAGCCTCTTAGCCTGACTAACATTTCCTCTTCTTTGGAGTCAAAGTAAGCCTTTTTGATTTTTGGCTGACCATGTGAATAGCTAACATAGAGATAGGCTTCTCCATTTGGCAAGAACCTTGGGCAGATGGAATAGGAGTTGTTGTGTGTCATCTGAACTTGATTCTTTCCATCAAAGTCACACATCCAGATTTCAGAGAGCCACTCGGGACCGTTTTTATTGTGATTTGGAATTCTTAATGAATAGAGAATTTTGCTCTCTTGGATTCCTTTTTTTCCAAAAAGGTCATAAGTTATATCAGAGACATAGCCATGGATCTTATCTCTATCTGAGTCATTACCAGAAAGAGAGCAGTAAGGATAAGCTTTTAAAGCCCCTGTTTTTACGTTGAGGAGTTCGATGAAAAAACTTTTTTCTCGAAACGTTATCCGTGCGACATAATTTGCACCTATTGTTTTCCAAAAAGGTCTATCAAAACCTTTCGCGTGAAAGTCATGTGGCATAACTTCTGCGTAGCCTGAAAAATTCAAATCAAAACGAACCTGATCTTCCCAGTTTTTGTGATCAAAGCTTGCAGCGTCATCTCGAACGAGAAGATAGAGTTTGTCCAGTTTGTTTTGAGATTTGAGGTCAATAGTGATCGTTTCCGCAAAGCAGAATGAAAAGAAAAAGCAGAAAATAAGTAGTGTTTTAATTTTGCTCATTTCTAAATAAGAATTCTAATGATGTTTCACCTTCGATGCAATGATTAAAACACGGGAATGAGAGCTCTGGCAATCTGTTTTTTAGATAATCTGCATTTTTTTTACTTTTTGATGAGATTATTTCCGTTGAAATGGCTCTTCCTTCGCTATTAAAAGTGATTTTCAGCTTTACTGCTCCCCTTTCGGGAAGTATTAAGTGCTCTTTAAGAGTTTGAATAAGGGAGCGTATCGTCTCTTTTTTGACATTAGCCTCTACCTTTATAATTTCAAATTCGATGGAGGTTTTTGGAATCTGTAAATTTTCACCTTTTGCTTGAAAGGAATTCTCAAAGTTTAGGTTTTTAATCGCCTTCTCAAGGCTAAGTGCAGCTTTATTATCGGGTCTCTTTTTTTTGATGACTCTTTTTTTTGAAGCTTTTCTTGGTGTTTTTTTCTGCACCGTTTTTTGAGTCACCTTCTTTTGAAGCACCTTTTTTGGGGGAGGGGGCGTTGAGTAGGATGAATAGGTAATGGTTACTTTGTTTGGGGGGAGCTTCTTTTTGTGCGTGTTTTTCCCGATGAGGGCAAGCGATAAGTGAAGAACAAGAACAGAGATAAATATTGTTTTTGCAGGCGTTTTTCGCATGTTACGTTGAGGGTTTTAACACAATTTGTAGTTCTTTATAGCCAGAGGATTCAGCTGCGTTTTTTATCGATTGGTAAGTTCCAAATGACGCATTTTGATCATGAAAGAGCTCAATTTTCTTTTCAGGGGAGCGCTCAATGCATTCTTTGAGAGCACTTTCTAGGTTAGCTAAAGAGATCTCCTTTTTATTGAGCATGATTTGATTGTTGCTTTTCACAACGATCTGTACGTCCGATGTCTGATGAAGCTCATTTTTCAAGTGCCCCCCTCCATCTGATAGCTCTACAGAGTCAACATCTAGCATGGGAGCTATAATAATGAAGGCGACAAGAATAACAAATAGGACGTCGATAAGAGGCGTCAAGTTGACGTTGTTATCATCCTCGAACAGAACCTCTGAGGTAAGCTTTCTTCTTCTCATAGGGGCGGCTTTGTATCTCGGTATTGCATTTCAATGGTTGTCAGCAAGTGGTGAGAAAAGTTTTCCATGTCTTTTTTGATGTCGATGACCCTTGCCTTCAAGTAGTTGTGGGAGATGAGCGCAGGTATTGCGACAAGTAGGCCCAAAACGGTAGTAGCTAACGCCATGGATAATCCAGATAAGAAAGTTTGGTTTGTATTTAAGGAGATTTTTTCATGAAGATCAGTAAATGTTATCAGGATTCCCCAAACCGTTCCGAGTAAGCCTAAAAAAGGCCCAAGGCTAGTGATTGTTGGAAGAACGAAGAGATTTTTTTCGATAAACTTACATTCTCTCGAGATAGAAAAATAGGCGTGCGTCTCCAGCATTTCGATATCAGCATTGGAGAGATAGATTAAGGGCTCTTTATTGGGTTCTTTTTTTAGGAAGAAACGATTTTTGTTGAGAACCTCAAAGGTTTTACCTTTAACGGTTTTATAGATTTCTAGATAAGGTGTTTTTAGGAGGTCGGATTTGGGCGCGAAATTATCGGGAATGGCGAGAGGATTTTCCTTGTTTTCATGAAATACTTTTTCAAAGTCGGAGCACAATTTTTTTATTTTTGATAACATCCAAATTTTGTAGATTAAAATGGACCAGGAAGCAATTGAAAGTACAAAGAGTGAGAAAAAGACCATTTTACCGAAAAAATCAGAACGTAAATAGGCCTGGAAAAATGGGTTATGAATTGCTAAAAAATACATTGAGCGCCCGCATGTGTTTTTAATTAAAGTCTATGTAAAGAAGGTTTCAAATGCAAGTCACAAGTGTTATCAGTTACTGTACTAATGATTATCGCCTGCTTAAAAGGTGTATTAGTGAAGCTCTAAAATTTTCCGATCAGGTGATAGTGACTGTTTGTGATCACTTTTTTAATGGTGAAAAAGAGAATGAGTACCTTTTAAAGCTGACTTTTCAAGAAAATCCTAAAGTCCAATTTGTTCAATTTGCCTACTACCCAGACCGGCTTTACAACAAGCTTGTCTCGTCCGAACAAGGGGATGATCAATGGAATCTTTGCTGGCACGGGACATCTCGCTACATCGGTTTTTTCTTTGCTAAGAATGATTTAATTCTATTTTTAGATTCAGATGAAATCGTCGATGGAGAAAAATTTTCTTTGTGGCTGAAAGAGAAGGATTACAAAAAATATCATGCCATGAGATTTGCGTGTTATTACTACTTTCGTTATGCCCATTTGCAATCACGAAAAATTTATCGATCTCCTCTCATGGTTAAAAAAGAGAGCATGGATCCTCTTATGGCGCTCAGTTATGAAGATCGCGCTGGAATTTATAGAAGGATTGAAGGAGAAAAACATCAGAAGATATGCGGGCAGGATAGCCTTCCTATGTTTCACCATTATAGCTGGGTCAAAACTCAAGAAGAGTGCCTAAAAAAGACAGCATCATGGGGGCACTGGTGGGAAAAGGATTGGAAAGCGCTTGTTAAAGAGGAGTTTTCAAGAGAGTTTAACGGTAAAGATTTTGCTTTTGACGACGAATATGTTACTGTAGAGCCCTTTTTTGATCCTTTAAAAGTGAAAACCCCCATTAATAAAAAGCTGGATGAACATTTTTCCAATGTAACATACGTAAATCATACGGATGTTACTAAAATGAGTTTGGCATACGAGTTTGATCTATGAAAAATCTTTTTGATTCTCACGCACACCTTAGTTCCCCGCAACTTTATCCCACCATAGACGAGCAATTGGAGAGGGCTAAAAATGGAGGTGTGGAAGGAATTGTAAACATCTGCACGGATAAAGAGACTCTAGAGGGCGGTCTTAAAATTGGGGAGAAAAACTCTTGGGTCTATAATGCAGGAGCTACAACTCCTCACGATGTGGAAAAAGAGGGGGAGCTCTACTTTGATCTTTTTGAGAAAGCTGCGAGAGATTTGATGCTGATTGCAATTGGAGAGACGGGGCTTGACTATTTCTATGAGCACTCACCGAAGGATCTACAGAAAAAATTCTTAAAGCGCTATTTGAACCTTGCTTGGGAGCTGAATCTTCCCGTGATTTTTCACTGTAGAGACGCTTTCGATGATCTTTTTGCTATTTGTGATGCCGAATTTGGTAAAAAAGGAGGCTTCCCTGCAATATTGCACTGTTTTACAGGCACGATGAAAGAATCTGAAGAGGTTATTTCAAGAGGGTGGCACTTATCTCTCAGCGGAATTGTGACATATAAGAAAAGCGAGTCGCTTAGAGAGGTTGCAAAAAGTGTACCCCTCGATCAGCTCCTTATTGAAACTGATAGTCCCTATTTAGCTCCTCAAAGCAAGAGGGGAAAAGTGAATGAATCTTCCTATATTTTTGAGACGGCGGAAGTAATAGCTAAATGTAGAGATTTAGAACCCTCCGATATTGCGCTTGCAACTCGTGATAATGCGCGTAATGTTTTTAATCTATCCAAATAAATTCTTGTATTAATGCTTAGATCTGTTTAAAAAAGTCTCAAAGAGTTTCCTCTTAGAGGTAGGTATTATGACAGCTAACGCAGAAAAAATAGTTCCAAAAGCATTTGTTTGGAGAAGACTACACTCGCTACTTGGTTTGTGGCTTGTTCTTTTTCTTTTTGAACACCTTATAACAAATTCCCAAGCAGCACTTTGGTTAGGTGATGATGGTATCGGTTTTGTTAGAATGGTAAACCTTCTTTACTCTCTTCCTTACTTGCAGGCGGTTGAAATAGCTCTATTAGGAATCCCCATCCTGACACACGGAGCTCTAGGCATAAAATATATCTTTTCTGCAAAAATGAACTCGCAAAAAACAGATGGAACAAAGCCCCAGATGAAATATGGAAGAAATAGAGCTTATTCCTGGCAAAGATATACTTCATGGATCTTATTGTTTGGACTCATATTTCATGTGGTTCAAATGCGGTTTTTGGAAAGACCTGAAAAGGTGGCGCGCGGAAATCAAGATGAGTACCTTGCCCCTCTTGACCTGGATGACGGCTTATATACCTTAGCTGCTAGACTAGATGTTAGCCTGTATAGCAGTAATGACATTTTGGCTTTGGAAAAAGAAACAAAAATGGTTCCTGCTTTTCCTGAAGATTTTAAGAGCCCAAAGCCTGTTCGTTTTAATGAAGAGAAGGAAAAAAAGTTAATCGAAATCCAAACAGAAAATGAGTACACAAATTGGGCGCATTCTCTATCGAATTATAAAATCTCGGATACTCAAGTGGTATCTTCTTCAAAAAGTCCAGGCGTAGCTACGCTTTTAAGTGTACGAAATACATTTAAAAATCCCTTCATGTGCATTTTATATACTGTATTTGTACTTGCAGCCGTCTATCACGCATTTAATGGTTTGTGGACATTCATGATTTCTTGGGGAGCCATTTTATCTTTTAGATCACAAAAGAAAATGGTCAATTTTTGTATTGGTTTAATGCTCCTCGTTCTCTTTTTAGGCTTGGCCTCAATTTGGGGATCTTACTGGATAAATTTAAGGACTTAATATGGCAGAGAAAAAAGGTATGAAAGAGGTAATCGTTGTGGGCGGCGGTCTAGCAGGGCTGGCATCTGCTATGAAACTCGCTGAAAATGGGGTCAAAGTCAAGATTGTTTCCGTCACCAATTGTCGTAGATCCCACTCCGTCTGCGCTCAAGGAGGAATCAATGTTGCCGTTAACTTAAAAGGCGAGGGGGACTCTCCCTACGTTCATGCTTATGACACCATCAAAGGCGGCGATTTTTTAGCTAATCAACCAGCTGTTTTAGAGATGTGTCTTACAGGTCCAAGAATTTTGAGGCTTTTTGACCGTTTAGGTTGTCAGTTTAATCGTACTCCAGAGGGAAATATCGATTACAGGCGTTTTGGAGGAACGCTCTACAACCGCACAGCTTTTTGCGGGGCTTCAACAGGTCAACAGCTCCTCTATACGCTTGATGAACAGGTTAGGCGTTATGAAACAAAGGGGCTGGTCGAAAAATTTGAGTTCTATGAATTTTTACGGCTTGTTCAAGATGACAAGGGTAAAGCGGTAGGCATCGTGATGCATAATATGCATACACTCAAACTCGAAGTCTTAAAAGCGGACGCGGTAATAATAGCTACTGGCGGGCTTGGATTTCTCTACAAGAAATCAACAAATTCAACGTTTTGTACGGGTGCTGCAAACGGAAGGCTCTATATGCAGGGGATGAAATATGCCAATGGAGAATTTATTCAGATTCATCCTACATCGATTCCTGGACCCGATAAAATGAGGCTTATTACCGAAACTACAAGAGGATCAGGCGCAAGGGTTTGGGTCTATGGAGATTCCTCAAAAAAGATTACCTTTCCAGATGGCACAGAACATCCTTGTGGTAAGACCGGGGAGCCCTGGTATTTCTTAGAAGAGATGTATCCCGCTTATGGGAACACGGTCCCAAGAGATATCGGCGCGCGCGAGCTCTTAAGAGTATGTGAACTTGGTCTCGGTATTGACGGGGGGATGATGGTCTATCTGGATGCAACGGAGCTTCCGCCAGAGACGCAGCATAAACTTCAAGCAGCTCTTGATATCTACGAAAAATTTACAGGAATTGATCCCTGCAAAGTTCCGATGAAAATCTTCCCTGGAGTCCATTATACGATGGGTGGCGCATGGGTTGACTGGCCTGCCGCTGATGATTCTGATAGGTGGGAAAGATTTCGCCAAATGACGAATATTGAGGGACTCTTCAACGTTGGGGAGTCGGACTATTCATTTCATGGGGCAAATAGATTGGGTGGAAATTCGCTAATTTCCTGCATCTATAGCGGCCTGTTAGTGGGAAATGAAGCTCCTAGATATATCGAAACTCTTGACTCATCTTTCCAGGATGTTCCAGATGAAGTTTTTCAAAAAGCGATCAAGATAGAAGAGGAGATTCAAAAAGAGCTTCTCTCTAAATCGGGTGATGAAAACGTTCATGATTTACACAATGAATTGTCCGATTGGATGGTGAAAAATGTAACGGTGAAAAGGAACAATGAAGATCTGAAAAAAACGCTCGAAGAGATAAAAAAACTTAAAATCCGCTATCAAAATATATCCCTTAGCGATAAGGGAAAAAGTACAAATCAAACGTATCTTTTTGCTCACCAATTTAAAGCGATGTTAGAAGTTGCTCTGATCATTACTAAGGGCGCTCTTCTTCGGGATGAATTTAGGGGTTCTCACTATAAACCTGAATTTTCTAAAAGAAATGATGATGAGTGGCTTAAAACAACGATAGCTACCTTTGATTCTGAAAAAGATGAGCCAGAAATTTCATACGAGCCTATTGACATACGTCATCTAGACCCTGTACAACGAGATTATACGCATGCTGTGAAGGTAAAACCCTCTTTAAAAAATATTCCTTCCGACATTCAGCTCCCAATATAGGTAAGAAATGGCACGAAAATTCACTCTGAAAATTTATCGCGGAACACCTGGCAATCAATATTGGGAAGAGTTTGAATGCACGCTTCAGTATGGATCAAATGTCATCTCAGCGCTTATGGATATCCAAAAAAATCCCATAAACAAAGAGGGCAAAGAGAGCACTCCTGTTGCATGGGAACAGGGGTGTTTAGAAGAGGTTTGCGGCTCTTGTTCGTTGCTTGTTAATGGAAAGCCCAGACAAGCCTGTACGGCCCTTATTGAGCCCTATTTGGAGAAGAGCGATATAATTACTCTTGCCCCTTTTACTAAATTTCCCCTTATCAAGGATTTGATGGTTGATCGAGCACAAATGTTTGAAAACTTGAAAAAGGTTCGAGGGTGGATTGAAGTAGACGGTTCTTTTGAGCGCGGTGAAGGGCCAAAAGTCAGTCAGGACGTGCAAGAGGCTCTCTATACTCTTTCAACATGTATGACTTGCGGTTGTTGTTCTGAGGGCTGTCCGCAAGTGAATGACAATTCAAAATTCATGGGCCCCGCTCCCATTTCACAGGCAAGGCTCTTCAACTCTCATCCAACAGGAAAGTTGCAGAAAAAAGATCGTTTGCATGCGATGCAAGAGGAGGGCGGTGTTGCAGATTGTGGAAATGCACAAAATTGCAAACAGGTTTGTCCTAAAAATATTCCTCTCACAGAGTCTATTGCGCTCATTGGAAGAGAGGCTACCAAGCAATCGCTGAAAGATTTTTTCAGTCTTCCTGATGTTCAAAAAGATTAATCTTAGCTAATCCCTCATAGATTTTAAAAGACGCTAAAAAAAATTGATTCGTAAGATATTGGCGCTCTGATTTCTAAAAGCCAGAATGCGAAAATTCTACTAAAAGAGTCAAAAAAGTGTTGCCCAAAATTTAGAAATCTTTTTAAGATGAGGTTAAGTTTTATTTAAGAAGTATAATCCTTCTGCTTGGGATAACCCGGCCTCGTTGCCCTTCGACGACAGTTAAACGTAAGGGGATCATGACGCCGGAGGAAAGTGAGAGAAGCTTATTTTTATAGGCGCAAATCACTACTTTCGGGAATTGAACCCAATTGCACTAACATGGTTGACAGTGCATGTGCCGGGCCCCAGCAGTGGGATTTTTTTATTAAGATAAACTAAATTTCCAAGACTCTTATTCTGCCTTCCTTTTTATTTTCACTGGGTGCATTAAGTGCTGCTTAAGGTGTGCTATCTAACTAGCTTTTGCAGCTACCTGATAGAGGGGAAAAGCCTTTTCCCATGTTGAGGTAAAATTGGCAATATTCCAAATTGCCGTGGTATTGACGTAAACGAACATCCCTTTTGCTTTTGGACTTAGCTTCATTGAAAAATTTCTAGGGAGATAGGCTTTAGTGTAGGTATAGGTTGATGAGTCTAAAAGGCGAGCATTTTCTCCTACCAAATCTTTTGAAATGAGAAACTCTAGGCAAGTATTTGCAAACATTTCAGGGTTTTTAGAGCGAACTTCAAAAGCAAAGATCTTTTTGTTCGTGCCATTAAGTTCGCAATAAGAGGTTAAGTTAGAGACGCGAACAATGGATAGACCTGTAAGCGATCCGCCACCTGAGTAGATAAAACGATCATCGCTGGCATCCTCTACCAATAGGTAGATGTGAGGAAACTCTCGAGGACTTTTATTTTGGAAGGTAGGCTCACTTGTAATATTTAACTCTGTCCCATGGCAAACGAGAAGCTTTTTGGTTGTATAGGTCTTGCCATCTACAAGGACATCTACATAATCTAAATCCTCTTGAAGATAGATGCTAGATACTTTGTGGCCAATTGATAGGGGGATGTTAGCTATGCGTACAAGCTTGAGGATTTGTTCAATGAGCTCATAACAGCCAGACGCGGGATAATAATTGCCGCGGCGCCTTTTTGTGGGATTGTTATTTGGCGCCATCGGCACCATGTTGATCCCGACATAATTCTCTAGAAAGTCGATCATTTTTTGATTGCCACCTGCAGTATGACAACCCATATCAACATGTTTTATTCCGCAGATCTCGATGCTCTTCCATGCCCCGCCGCACTCTTTTGCGCCTTCCACGATCATAACTCGGTTGCCCAAATGATGATGATAGAGAGCCTCTAGCATCATAATGGGGCTCGAGCCAATCGCAATATAGTCGTAGTCAGTTTGAATGGCGGAAATTGAGGAAAAGGTAGAAAGGAGTATGAGGAGATAGAATTTTTTGAACATAAGTATCCTAAGAAAAAATTTCAGAAAAAAATTAACGAGTTTATTATTAAATTGGAATAGAAAATTGAAGGTGTAAAACTGCTTTACATTTCAATTCGTGTTGATTTTCGGTGAGGTTTTTCTTGTATTTGAAGTGCTCTCTTAAGATCAAAATCCTTTACTTTGAAGCGATTGTTTAGTTCGGTTTTGATGCCTGAGGTTAACTCATCAATATGATTTGAGTGGTCTTTTAGCTTACAAAGAAAATCCTTATGAGTTCTTTCTTCGCGATATTTTGGGACTTTTTTTGGAAAGAGAAGAAAGTTCATATTATCCTTCTCGTAATCCCAAAGAAAGGAGGTGTGATGGAGCCAGCGTTTTCTTTGGATGTACTGAGCATTACCGCCGCATTTGTGATTGCCAATAACGTAGTCATTTTCTCTCAAATCAAATTGGTCGATTCCAAATGCATTTTTATAGAAGCCTGCTGACCATCTGTGAATTGGTTCAGGAAAAGTGGGAAGATCTAAAACATCGGACCCGAAGATAAACGTTACAAAAAGTGTCTTTTGGTCAACTATGACGCACCCACCGCCGCTAAAACGTCTAATCACGGGAATGGCATTTTGTTTGGAGGCCTTTAGGTCTATCAGTTCATGGGCCTTTGAAGAAATACCCATTACAATCGATTTGGGAGATCCCTCGTTTATGATACAAAATGATCTATCATCTGTTCTGAGAAGGGCCTCTTCGATCTGGAGCTGCTCTAATATCGGATAATTATTTAGATGTAAAACGTGCAGGTCTTTCATTCGTGGGTAATCTCGATAATGTCTTCAATGGGAACAACTTTATAAGAAGTTCCAAGAGGGGATGAGATGCGAAAGAGCATCAGAGTGCCGTTTTGCATGAGCTCTAAAGAGAGAACGTTATTTACTGGCCTTTGGTGCTCTAGTTGAAAATAGATTTTTGCAGAGGGGATCTCGCTGCGCATTTTATCATAGGCTACGATGTAGTCCTTCGCTCTTGCTTGGGGCTCAATGATCATAATGCTCTTGGCACTGCCTGATGTGACTGCATGACTAACAACTTTCTTTTTCTTTTCTTTGGCTAGAAGAGGTGAGGTGAGAAGAAGGAGTAGGATAAGTAGACGCATTTTTAAGTGCTCCTTTGTTTTAACGATACAAGCTTGCTTGTATCTTTTTCGATTTTTTTCATTGCTTTATCTGCATGATAGATCATTCGTTCATACTGCACTTCCGAATTTTCTACCGGCATTTTGTCTTGAGTGGTAAGTACAACCGAGATGGAAATTGTAATGGGTCTGCCTTTTGCTTGGAACTGCGCTCCCTTCATCTTTTTCATAAGGTTTGCAGCCTCAACTCTTGCCTGTTTAATGGTTAGATTAGGCATGATTACGATAAATTTACCATCTTTGCTAGGAATCAAAATATCTTCTTTTCTAATCTCTTGGGTAATCGTATCGGTAAGAGTGAAGAGAAGCCTATCGAGATCAAGTACGCTGCATGTTTTTTCAATTGCTTTGTAGGAATTGATGCCTAATAAAGCAATCGTGAGCGGTTTTTTCTCTTTTTTAGCGCGGTCAACTTCCTTGATGGCATGATCGTGAAGCAAAAACCTGCTTGAGAGCATATTTTGAGAGAGGCTGTTTTGCTCTTTTGATTTCAAAGTTTTAGAAACATCATGGATTTTTTTGTGCATCGAGCGCGCTTTTAACGATGAGGCGATGTGTTTTTCTAATTCATGCTCTTCAGGAGGGTCACTTAAGAAATCCGAGATGCCAGCGTTTAAGGCTTTCTTTCTAAAACTCTTCTTTAGGTTCGTTGTAAGAAGCAGGATGGGTGCCCAGCTTGAAGTTAGAACGTGTCTAATTTCGGATGCAAGGTTTAGGGGATCGATATCTTTAACATCTTCATCAACGATAACAAAATCTATCACAGTATTTTGAAGTTTAATGAGCGCCTCTTCAGCCGTTCTCACATGGATAACATGGAAAGTGTCTTTGAGATGTTTTTTTAGCCAAACGGTTGTCAAAATTGCCTTATTGACAAGCAAGAGATTATGTTTTGCTCTCATGGTGTTTTCTCTTTTTTTCAAGCGCTACCATCATGATGGAGATGTCTGCAAAAGTAACACCTTCAATTCGCGACGCTACAGATAAATTTTCAGGAGTAAAACGCGGAAGCTTTTCTCTAGCTTCATTTCTTAAGCCTACAACTGCACTATAATCGAAATCTTTAGGAATAGAAGCCTTTTCTAAATTTTTTAACTTTTCAATCTCTTTCATCTGTCTCGAGATATAGCCTTCGTACTTACAGCTATATTCAATCTGTTCATTAATCTCTCTTCCAAAATCTTTCAGACTTTCAGGATTTTCTTCTAGAAGAGAATCATAGGTGCATTCAGGTCTTGAAAGAAGTTGCTTGTAGGAAAATCCTCTGCTTTGGTTTGTCTGATATGTTTTTGCAAGCCTTGCAATTTCATCTGAAATTGTCTTTTTTTTTGTATGAAAACGATTGTATTTCTCAGCAGATATAAGACCTAATTTGTATGCGTGCCCTCTAAGTCTAAGATCGGCATTATCTTGTCTTAGAAGTAGTCTGTACTCGGCTCTAGAGGTGAACATTCGATAAGGCTCGAAGAGCTCTTTTGTTGTTAGATCATCGATCATTACGCCAATGTAGGCTTCCGATCTTTTCAAGACAAAGGGGTCTTTCCCTTGTACCTTTAATGCAGCATTAATTCCTGCAACTAGACCTTGTGCTCCTGCTTCTTCATAACCAGTCGTTCCATTAATTTGTCCTGCTAAGAAGAGTCCATCGATTGTTTTGGTCTCTAGAGTCGGATAGACCTGGCCACATGTTACATAATCGTATTCAATGGCATATGCAGGTCTCATCATCTCAGCCTTTTCGAGGCCGGGAATAGAACGTAACATCTCTAGTTGGACGGGTAGGGGCAGACCGGTTGAAATTCCATTTACGTAATATTCTTCTGTTTTTAGACCTTCAGGCTCTAAAAAAATCTGGTGACGCTCTTTATCTTTGAAGCGCATGATTTTATCTTCAATCGAAGGGCAATATCTAGGCCCAACACCTTTAATTGTTCCGGAATACATCGGAGATAAGTGAACATTTTTTTGAATGAGTTTCTTTGTCTCTTCGGAGGTGTAGGTGATGTAACAGGGAACCTGTGGAAGTCTGGTTTCAACCTCATCGAACGAAAAACGAACATTTTCATCTCCAGGCTGCTCTTCTAACTTTGAGAAATCGATGGTCATGGCATTTAATCGAGGGGGAGTCCCTGTTTTTAATCTACCAAGATTGAGGCCTAGTTCTTCTAACTTTAAGTTTGAAGAGGCTGCGTCTCCGCTTCTACCCCCTGAAGTATGGGATGACCCAATATGAATCAAACCTCTCATGAAGGTTCCGGTTGTGATGATGATAGTTTTTGATGAGTAGTAGATGCCGTCAGTAGTTAAAACGCCGGTAATTTGAGAATTCTCATGCTGGAGTTCTTCAATCTTTCCCTGTTTTATGTCGAGATTGGGAGTGCGCTCTAAAGCATGCTTCACTTCTGCTTGATAAACAACTTTATCTGCTTGAGATCTGGGGGCTCTGACAGCTGGGCCTTTGGAGGCATTTAGCATGCGAAACTGAATAGAGGATCGGTCTGCGATTTTACCCATTAGACCGCCCAAAGCATCGATCTCCCTTACAATGTGCCCTTTTGCTGTGCCACCAATGGAGGGGTTGCAGCTAAGCTTCCCAATGGTGTCTAGGTTCATTGTGAGAAGAAGAGTGGACGCGCCCATCCGTGCAGATGCATGAGCAGCTTCATAGCCAGCATGCCCCGCTCCGACGACGATTACGTCATAAGTTTTGGGATAGCGCCACATGGGAAAAAGAAGTTATCTATTTTTTCTTGTGTCTGTCGCGTCTGCGTCTTTTTTTACGCTTGTGTTTTGCGATTTTAGCTCTTCGCTTTTTCTTAACTGAGGACATGTTTCTCCTAAAGAACAAGTATTATTTTGGGTTACATATTAAACCAAACGCCGAAAAAAAGCAAAAGATATAGACTAAGCAACGTTTAAAATATCTACTTGACGCTCTCTGGGCTCGGGTAAAGGCAGCTCTTTATCCCGGATAAGATTTTCATAAATGAAGGTAATACAACCGGCTAGAGTGGAAATTGATCCCATAATGAGGGGGGCTATTACTAGTCCTGAATTAACAGAGAGAACAATACTCGCAACAGTCAAAGCGCTTGATGCAAGACTGATAATTCTTAAAGCAGTGTCTGTCATGATGGTCTGGTTAATGTTCTCAACAAGCTTTTCAAGTCTTTCCTGAGAGGCATTGCCTGCATCCAATTCTGCTTTAATTTGAATCATCTGTAAAAGCATGGGACGGTTTAATTTACGCTCGAGAATGGCTTCCTTTTTTTCTAGCAGCTCTGAGGCTCTAAGCTGTCTTTCCTCGGGGGTGTCCCCCTTCAAGTTCATTAAATCGTCATAAGATAGATCTAGATGCCGGTCTAAAAACTCTCTTACTTGAGCTGTTAAAAATAGAGGAGATAGTGTCTCTGGATTTGAGAGAACTTCTTCACTCATGCGAAAGTGAAGCGCACGCCCTAGCTGATATATCTTGATCAGGGAGAAAATCGCCATTGAGGAGATTGTTGAGATCGTTAGGACTTTCAAGGTGTCAATGTTGGGAAAGGGAACCCAAGTTTTTAGTGCAGAGCCAAACGCAGTAAATGCCTCAACTGTGCTGATTGCAAGCAAAGAGAGTGAAATTGAAGAAAGGGCAACCCCTTCAATGTCACCGATGCGGTATGCATTTGGAACTTTGGGGGCGGAGCCATTTAACTTTTCAGCTTTTAAAGGAAACTTTATGTACTTTTTTGGAGTATTCAGAATAGTTATTAATGGAAGTACATATGTCGCTATTTTTTCGAAATTGGGGGTTCCCATACGAGTGAAAAGAAAAATATTTAATCCGTCTTTTGCAATGCCGATTACTTTTTCAGCGTAAGGCCATAGCTTTTTAAAAGTATTAAAACTTTTATTTGCTACTTCAAAAACGCTATCTACTTGCGGTAACGGCTGTGCGACAGGAAAGTGACTGTGAGGCTCTAATACCCCAATACTGTTAACCACAATAAAACCCTTTTATTTCGGTTTTATTATAATGACATACTATATTAATAACAATTAACAATTGTTAGTTTGGAAGGTAAATTTTTAATATTTAGTTTCCGGGGGAAAAGGCGCTAAAAGCCTCATCATTATCGGGTTCAGCATCAATGGGGGTATAATCTTTAAATTGACCTAGTTCTTTTCTAAAAACAAGATTTACACTTCCGACAGGGCCATGACGATTTTTTGCAATAATGAGCTCAGCCATTCCTGGTTTGTCGTAAGGGTCGTAATAGTCTCTCCTTAAGAGAAACATAATCAAATCACTATCTTGCTCTAATGATCCCGATTCTCTCAAATCACTGAGCATGGGACGGTGGCCTTGTCTCTCTTCAACCCTTCTAGACAGCTGAGATAGACAAAGAATGGGTACATTAATTTCTCTTGCAAGTGTCTTCAATAGGCGAGAGATTTCCGAGACTTCTAATTGACGATTTTCATTTGCTCTAGTCGTGCCAGATCCTGCAAGAAGCTGCAAATAGTCAATGACGATGAAGCCAATATCATAAGTCTCTTTCATCCTTCTTGCTCTTGATCTCAAGTCGGTTACTTTCAAGCCTGGTTGATCATCGATAATAAGCGTATGATTTTGCATGTCTCTGACGCATGAAACAACTTTTTGATAATCACTGCCATCGATAGCACCTGTTGCAATTTTTTCTGATTCCACTTCTGACTGCGAACAGATAAGTCTGTGAACAAGTTGATCTGCACTCATCTCTAAAGAGAAAAGGGCAACAGGAGTTTTACTCTTGAAGCATAGATTTTCTGCAAAGTTAAGGCCTAAAGCGGTTTTACCCATTGCAGGTCTACCTGCTAAGATCATCAAGTTTGAATCGTTAAACCCATTAATCATTGCATCGAGATCGGTTAATCCTGTTGAAATACCGGTTACTTTTGAGGCTTCAGGTCCGAGTTCTTGAAATCTTTCCTGTCTTGCTTGTAATTCTTTTAAGTAAGGAACTCCCGATTCTGATTTCAAGCCTGATAAAACATCCTTAACGAGAGTAGCCTTTCCGCTGTCGGCTTTCTGAGAGATTTCAAAAAATCTTGACTGTGCTTCATCTAGAAGATTAGCAACATCTTCCTTCTCTTCCATTGCCTCTTTTTCAATATACCCAGCGGCATCGATCATCCTTCTTAAAACGGCTTTTTCTTTGATGATCTTGATGTACTCTTCGATATAGGCAGAAGTTCCTGCATACTGCGCAAGGCTGGTCAAATAGCTAATGCCGCCAATCTTTTCCAATTGATTTAGCTTTTTCAACTCTTCTGCAACAAGGTGAATGTCTGCAGGCTTGTCGTCCATGTAAGCGGATTTTAAAACTCGAAAGATCACCTGGTGTTCGGTGTAGTAGAAGTCCATATCAGCTAGCTCGTCAGCAGATGTATTCAAGCTATTGACGTTGGTGAGCATGCAACCCAGAACCATCATCTCTGATTCTTTGGAGTTGGGAGGAGTTTTAATGTGAATCTTTGGTTTTGTCATAATCGAAATAGTATCAAGCTCCTCTCAAAAAAACCTAGAAGAATTTTCCAACTTTTATCTTGAGAAGACTTAAATTTTACCTGTTGCTAGTATACTAGCCTTTTAGAAATTTCATAGGAGTTTTAAATGTACCTAAAATTCAAAAAACTTTTTGTAAGCCTTTTTATCATGCCTGTTCTCTTATTTGCTGGTGAATCAGAATTTGAGAACACGTTGCATTTCAAAATCGCAGATACCATTAAAAACGCTAAGGATATCCCGGGATTCAAATCTGAAGAGCTACCCGCTCTTTCAGAAGAGATGCTGAATATTTGGAATGTTCTTACCCAAGAAGGATATTTAGAAGTAATGGATAAAGATAGTAGTGTGCGTCCCTATTTTGTGACTCTACAGGGGATTATTGAACATGTATTAGCATCTGAGATTCAAGATACAATAAATGATTTGAAAGGTGTAATTCACACTCCTAGACCAACTACTCCGCTTTGTACTAAAGGAGAGATTTCTGAAGAATTAGTGCACCCAACTATCGCGATCGATCCCGCTTGCCTATTAAGTGTTAAAGCAAGAACAACTCTTTTAAGAGATTATCTTTTTAAAGGGGCTGATTTATATGTTGTCTATCCAAAAGATGGGATAAATAACCGAACAGAGGTGCAGCAAGAAATTTACAACCAAGAGTTATTGAATCATCCGGATCATCTTTTTGATATTCGCCTAGATTGTGAGAGTCTTCCCTCTGAATTAGTTGGAGCTACCTACACTTTCAAAGATCAAGGTGGGGAAAGGTACGCTTTTGCAATCAAAATAACTCAGGCAAAAGATCCTCAAGATTTTGGAAAGTGCGCTCTTTGGTTTGGTCCCATTAGTAATCCAGAAATTCAAAGCCGTGTAGGTGCTGTCTCAACCTATTTGGAAAGCCATAATTTAAATCTATTATCTAACTAGATAGAAAACTTTCTCGTTATTGCTCTCACTATTTTGTGGGAGCTAACCTTTTCTTTTGTTTAAAAGTTGAGTATCTGGAGGATTTCCGGTTTTTATTTTGAGTTAGTTTGGGTGAACTATTTTTTTTGCCATACCAATTGGTAGGCGAAAAAATAGAAGAAGAAACCCAGTTTCTTCTGTTTCACTCAAAATAACCAAAATAAAA
>Ga0114933_10000110_pt1 | contig 98066 bp, 92 predicted proteins | sample 4SBtaG_FD_89691 | JGI IMG/M metagenome (GOLD analysis project Ga0114933, IMG submission 89691) | Deep subsurface microbial communities from Kolumbo volcano to uncover new lineages of life (NeLLi) - 4SBTROV12_W25 metaG | ecosystem: Environmental > Aquatic > Marine > Volcanic | place: Kolumbo...
CGGCTGGTTGGCCACCACGCCCACCGCGTCGCCGCCCACGCGGGCCAAAGCACAAACTATCGACTGACCAAAGTCGGGTTGGACCTGGAACAGCTCACCTTGATCAACCATTCGGCTCGCCGCCAACCGAATGTCGTAGGCCGCGCCCGAGTCTCGCGGGATGATGTCGAGCAAATCGTCCAGAGACCGAGCGCCAATGTCGGCGGTGTCTTGCCAAGGGGGCCGCTCCCACGCCGACGACCCAAAAAACGACAGGTAGGTAGCAATGTCGTGGAGTAAGGCATGGTCGTCGACCGACACATTGTGAATCACACCGCTGGAGATCGCTACGGCCGGCCCGCCCAGCTCGTCCTTGGTGACCGTCTCACCGAGAGCGGCTTGCACTACTGGCGGTCCGGCAGTGAAGATCGCGGCATCGGGTGTCATCAGCGAGAAGTCACACAGCGGAGCGGTGATCGCGCCATGACCAGCCGATGCGCCCATAACCCCACAAACCATGGGGACCAAACCAGATAGTCGACCCTGAGCTTGCAGGTCACCGGGGCCGGTTCCGCCGGGGTCTCCGGGCATCGGCGGGCGATGGCCCGCTCCCTCGAGCAGCATCACCAGCGGCACGCGCTCGCGCCTGGCGATGTCGGCAATGCGCCAGCGCTTGCGAGACGCGGCGGCGCCGATTGATCCGCCGAGGGTGGTGAAATCCTCCGCTCCGATCGCGACCGGTCGGCCATCAACACGGCCAACGCCGGCAACGAGGGCATCGGCGGGCACGGCCCCGGCCAGACCTCCGATCTCAGTGAACGAGCCATCATCGATCAAAGCCGCTATTCGGCCTCGAGCATCGAGTCGACCAGAAGCGGCTCGTTTGGCGATCTTGTCGGCGCCACCCATGGCTTGGGAAGCCTCTCGCCGTCGATCAAGGTCCTCGATCGTGTGATCCCACCCGTGCTCTGACGTCATGGGCGGAGACTAGTGGCGGCTCAGACGATGGTGAGTATCAGAACGTTCCACGACACCACAACGAGATACCACGCTGCGGCGGCCGCCACACCAAGCGACGCGACTTTGGACTCCGGGCTACGAGCCAGCAATACGGCGATCAGACCCAGCACCGCCGCCTTCAAAAACCCCACGTGCACCATGTTGTCAACAACTGACTGCATGACCGGGTTGCCTTCGATGCCGCCCCGAGAAATCACCATTGCCGTGGTAATCACATCAAAAAGGTTCAGGACAACCAGCGCGGCGAACATGGTCCAGCGAACATTGAGCACCGGCAACCCGAACGCGAAAAGCCGCGCGTCGACTGGCCCGGGGATCGCTTCGCTGCTCGCCACAAGGCAACTGTAGATGACCTATCGGCATCACCGCCACAGAAAGTGAGCAGATTTCTACAGAGAGTCCAAATGGCCTAGTTGTTTTGACCGGCGTAGTCGCCACCAAGAAGGGGACGAATGATGTCGGCCATGGTTGAGGCCAGATCCTGTTCGCTTACTCCCCAATCAGCAAAACCATGACGGTGCGCGCTGACGTGGGCCAGCATCGTGGTCAGTACACCGGCGATAGCTCCGGGCGACGCCGACTCGTCGAGAAAACCCTCGGCCCGCTTCTCATGGGCCAAATCCTGCATGGCGAGGAACACACCGTTGAACAACCGAGTGCGGAGCTGACGAAACCGCAAATCGCCGTCGAGCGCTGCCAGGTCAACGACCCGCAGCAACTCCCCATACTCCTCAAAGAACGAAAAGAAGCCATTGGCCAACCCTGCGGCCGCGGCTGCGGTGTCCCAAGAAGGTTCGGTGATCAGCACACGAAGCCGTTGACCCCCCGAGTCGGCAAGTTCGTCCATGATCGAAAGCACCGCGGCCTCGACATCAGGGAAGTACTGATAAAACGTCGCCGGTGACGTGTCGGCCCGTCGCGAGATTTCGACAACTTTGAGATCGCGAAAGGACCCAGCCGCCAACGCCGCGTTTGTCGCTTCCAAGAGTCGCTGCCGGGTAGCTCGACCACGCCGACCGGCGACCCGACCGTCGGCAGCACGAGGCAACGAATCTTCGATGTCGATGCGGGGGTCAAGCATGCCCGGAGCCTACCCGTAGGGGCCTCGGCTGGCCGGATCGAACTCCTCGGCCAACTCTCGTGAATGGGCCCCGACCGGCGCCGCCGTGCCACGAACCGGCCTAGCCGTCGGCGCTGCGACATCAACTCGTTGGTCGCCCAAAGCAACCTGATAGTCGTCGCCGTGGCTAACCACCGACGCGTTCAAGGGGCCCGTCGATCGGCCACAAACCCACGCCGAGACCCGCGCCAACGCCACGTCAACCATCGCCGCCTGCGGCGATCCGAGCAGCTCCGCACCCACCGCGGCGGCCGCCAAGCCAGTTAGCGGATCGGCTACCGCGTCGGCCACAAAGACCGGAACGTGGTCGTTGATGACCAACCCGCCGGCCACCGCGGCGTCGTCACCAAAGCCAATCCGATCGCCGGCGACTCCCGCTCGCCCATGCCCAGTGATCGATAACCATGATGTGCCCGCGGCGACGAACTCCTCGGGCCGGATGCCCAACGCGGTCATCGCTCGAGGCCTCGATCCCTCGATCACGAGGTCGGCGTGGGCGAGCACCGAACGAAGAAGCGCGACGCTGACCGGATCGCCAAAATCGGTCTCGAGCATCTCCTTTCGAGCATTGAGCAGATCGAAAAACGGTCGGGGTCCTCGACGCGAACCGTCAGGGCGACCGCAACCCTCGACCTTGATCACTCGTGCTCCGGCCGCCTCGAGCAGATTGCTCGACAACGGCCCGCCCCACAACGACGACATATCGACCACCAGCGGCCGTCGGACAACCGTTCGAGGGCCGCCGACGCATGTCTGCACCGACGGATCGTCTACCGGTTGGTGTTCGTTGGGCTGTGCTACGGCCAGACCCAACCACACTGCTTGTTCTCGCAAACGGTCACAAGACATGGCACCGATGAGACGCCGTAGCGATGTCCAGTCGTCGGAGGCAACGTCGGCCGAAACCAACGCCGGGAGCGAGGCGACATCTTCGGGTCGGGCCAGATTCAACGCGATCCAGCCGTCACTGGCTTCAAAGAACCGGGCCGAACCGCCAACCGATGTCGATCCGTTACGAACAAGACCAGCGATCGCCGCTCGCTCTCCCAGCAACGAGGGACCGTCGATCGAAGGGGCAGTCCCCCACTTGGCGCATGCCGTCGTCAACCGAGCGGTCAACGTGTCGGCCGCGGTTGCAACCCCAACCGCGGCCAGGCGAGGCGGACCGTCGGCCATTCCGGTTAGGGCCATGGCTCCGCTGCTCGCCCAACGGACAATTTCGTCTGGAGTTGCCATGCCGCGACCGACGTTAGCGGTCTCGACTTTTCGCCGGACCAAACCTCGGCCAAACTGGCAGCCAAACCCTCCGCGAGCCCCACAGGAACAACGTCATGGTCGAACTAAAGCCCGGTGCCCGATTCCAGAGCACGGTGTGCACCACCCAGGTAATCGTCGTCAAAGGGACCGGCGAAACGGACCTGACCTGTGGTGGGGCGGCCATGGTGGCGGCCGGTGCCGTCGAAATCTCGGGTTCGCCCACCAGCGACGCCGCCGATGGAACATTGCTCGGGAAGCGGTACGGCAACGAGGAAGCCAATATCGAACTCCTGGCCACCAAGGCGGGCGACGGATCGTTGGCGGCCAACGGCGAGGCCCTTTCGGTAGCCGAGGCGAAGACGCTTCCTGCATCTGACTGAGGTCATCACATGAACATCATGATGCTGCTCGAGATGGCGGCCGATGGGCTGCCAGATCGCACGGCGATCGGATCGCTCGACGACGGCCTCTCCTACCGCGAGTTATTCGACCGGTCAGAGGCCGCGGCGGCCCGGTTCTTGGATGCCGATCTAGAAGCAGTCGTGCTCTGCGACGAATCAAGCGCTGCGGTTCCTGTTGCTCTGTTCGGGGCGGCGTGGGCCGGGGTGCCATATGTTCCGTTGAATTATCGGTTGGCCGCCAACGACCTGCTCGACCTCGCCACCCGTTGTGGCCGAGCCCATGCGGTCGGCGACGCGGCCAGCGCCGAACTGCTCGATCAACTCGATGCGGTCAACGCCGAACCGACGAGCAGCTTTATGGCTGTTGCTTCGCCACGTGCGGCCACTACATGGTCGACCAACCCCGACGACGTTGCCGTGCTTCTCTTTACGTCAGGCACCACCGGGGTGCCCAAATCGGCGGTGCTACGGCACCGACATCTGGTCTCCTACATCTTGGCATCGGTCGAGTTCATGGGAGCAGGCGTAGACGAAGCGACGTTGGTCAGTGTTCCGCCGTACCACATCGCCGGGGTCGCGTCCCTGCTGTCGTCGATCTACGCCGGGCGTCGGATTGTGCAGCTCGCCAAGTTCGATGCCGATGACTGGATCGATACGGTCGAACGGGAGGGCATCACCCACGCCATGGTGGTGCCAACCATGTTGACCCGGATCGTCGATGCGCTCGAAACGCGGGGCGGCGACCCGATCCTCGGTCTACGAAGCTTGTCTTACGGCGGCGGGAAGATGGCCCGGCCGGTGTTGCAACGGGCCCTCGAACTGTTCCCGATCACGTCGTTCGTCAATGCCTACGGCCTCACCGAAACCAGCTCCACTATCACTCTCCTCGGTCCCGACGAACATCGGCTAGCCCAATACAGCGACGACCCAACCGAGCAACATCGACTCTCGAGCGCGGGCCGAGCTCTGCCAGGCATCGACATCGAGATCCGTGACGACCACGGAAAACCACAAGCCGCCGGGGAAGTCGGCGAGATTTTTGTGCGGGGCGAGCAGGTCGCCGGCGAGTACCGCGAGCAGGGGTCGCTTCTGGACGACGACGGCTGGTTCGCCACCCGTGACGGCGGGTACCTGGACCAAGACGGCTACCTGTTTGTGCAGGGACGAAACGACGATGTGATCATCCGCGGCGGCGAGAATATGTCGCCCGGCGAAATCGAAGAAGCGATCCTCACCCACCCAAACGTTCGCGATGTCGCAACGATCGGGGTGCCGAGCCGAGAGTGGGGTGAACACGTTGTCGCGGTGATCGTTGCCGGTGCCGCGACGCCGGACCCCGAAGATATCTGTGCCCTCGTTCGAGGGCGGTTGCGATCGAGCCGCGTCCCCGCCCATGTCGAGTTCGTCGACGAACTTCCCTACAACGAAACCGGCAAGCTCCTGCGGCGCGTGCTGCGCGACAACTACGCGCACCTCGGCGACGCCGACGGCTGACGGGTGCGCGTCGAACGCTGGTCGGCCGACGAAGCGGTAGCCCGCACTATGTCGCCCGACCTCCGCCACCAAATCGGAGTCGCCAACGGGGTAGTTGGGGTTTACGTCGACGCCGCCAACATGGCGGCCGAACATAGCATTCTGGTCGCTCAACGAATCGCCGCGTGCGGCGCGCTCACAGTCGCAACGAGCGATCAACCGGCCGCAAATTCTCCCTGGGACCTGGTGATCGATGACCCCAGCGATGCGATACAGGCCATGCTTGCGCACCCCGCCACGGCGTGCGTGGCGGCCCAACTGCTGCGGCGGCCTCACCCCGACAGATCAGCAGCACGGCTAGCCGAATCCTTGGCCTACGCCACGCTGCAAGCCGGCCCCGATTACCGCAACTGGCTCGAGTCAAGAGGCTCCCGCGTTCGCACCGACAACACGCCGAGGGTTGCCCTCGACGACTACGGCGACACCGTTCGGCTGACCCTCACCCGAGGTCGGCTTCACAACCTGCTCGATCGTCAGATGAGAGACGAACTGGCCGAGGCCTTTATCACGATTGCCGCCGACCAGCAGCCGCGACTGGTGATATGGACCGCCGAGGGTCCAACGTTTTGCGCCGGCGGCGACCCGGCCGAGTTCGGATCGGCCCCCGACCCTCTTCAAGGCCACCTGGTGCGAACAGTCGCCGACTTGGCGCCGTTGCTCGACCCGCTGGCCGAACGCATGCGAGTCGAAATCGACGGTCCATGCGTCGGCGCCGGGATCGAGCTCGCGGCGATCTGTCACTCGATAGTCGCAACGCCTCGGTCGACGTTTCGGCTACCGGAAATTTCGATGGGTTTGATTCCTGGGGCCGGCGGCACGGTGAGCATCCCGTTGCGCATCGGTCGGCACCGGTCCCTCGAGTGGCTGCTGACCGGCGCCACTCTCGATGCCGTCACCGCACTTGGCTGGGGACTGATCGACGAAATTAGTCAGTAGCTACCGGTCGGGGTTCGCGAGGGAGCCCGAGCACACGCTCGCCGATGACGTTGCGCTGGACCTGGTTTGATCCGCCGTAAATCGTGTGAGCCCGACTGTAAAGAAATGACCGTTGGGCTTTGCCGAGCAGATACTCGGGGCCGCCACCGTGGCCCAACGAAGCATCGGCACCAGCGACCATCGCATCAGGACCGGCAATCATCATCGCCAGCTCGCCCATGCGACGATGCCACCCCGCCCAATACAACTTGCCGATCGAAGCGGCCGGGCCGGGAACCCCATCGTGGGCGAGGGCGGTGAGCATCCGCAGCTGATTAAAGCGCAGGATCTCCAGCCGGATGTAGGACTCGGTGAGCTCTTGGCGAATAACCGGATCGTTGGCCCGGCCGTTGGCCTTTGCTGCACCGACCATGTCGTCGAACTCCTGGCGAAAACTCATTTGTTGACCGAGCGTCGACGCGCCGCGTTCGAACGCAAGGGTCCCCATGGCCACCTTCCAACCGTTGCCGACACCACCAACCACCATCGATTCGTCGGTGGTGGCATCAGAAAAGAACGTTTCGTTGAACTCAGTGCCGCCGGTGATTTGCACGATGGGGCGGACTTCGATCCCGGCCTGATCCATGGGCACGAGCAGGTAACTCAAACCACCATGACGGCTGGAACCGGCTTCGGTACGGGCCACGACAAAGATCCAGTCGGCAAACTGGGCCAACGACGTCCAGACTTTCTGACCGTTGATCAGCCACCGGCCATCGACAAGCGCGGCGCGGGTCGAAACGTTGGCCAGATCGGAGCCGGCATCGGGTTCGGAGTATCCCTGACACCACAATTCTTCGGCCGCCAAAATCTTGGGAACAAACCGCAATTGTTGCTCGGTCGTGCCAAACGCCATCAAGGTGGGGCCGAGCAACGTTACGCCCATGTTGGGAATGCGACCCGGAGCCCGAGCCTCGACATAAGTGAGGTGAAACACCACCTGCTCGGCCAGCGTGCACTCTCGGCCACCTATCGATTTGGGGAAATCGAGACCCAACCAGCCCCCGGAGGCCAGCTCTTTCTCCCATTCGATCTGGATCGGCGCGGGTATGTCTTCGTGACCGGTGAGCCCGTGGCCACGGTATTTTCCGAACTCGCCCGCAAGGTGCTGTTCGAGCCAGGTTCGGACCTCGTCGCGGAAGTCTTCCAAGTCAGGGTCGAGCCGGACGTCCATGTCGGGAGCGTAGCCTCGGACCTGACGGACCGTCAGGTTCTGTCCCAGCCGGCGCTTTGTGCGATGATCCGCGTATGGAGAAGCCCCAACCAACAATGTCCGTGGCCGAGGCCGATGCCATGCTCACCAGCCCTGGCGGCTTTCTCGAGACCGAGAACGGGTTGGTCGGCGGCGTCGAAATGACGATGCTCAAGAATCGGCAACCAAACCTATTGGCCCTGCTCGCCGCGTCGGCCGGTCATGGCGACAACGGCTCGGCCCGCTACTACGTATTCGACGACGGCCGAGAGTGCACCTACGCCGAAAACATCGCCGAAGTGGCGGCGGTTGCCGAAACGCTGAGGACTACCTACGGCATCACCAAAGGCGACCGAGTGGCCGTTTTGGCCGCCAATTGCCCCGAATGGATCACCACCTTTTGGGCCGCAACATCGTTGGGGGCCATCGTCGTTGCCATGAACGGGTGGTGGACGACCGACGAAATCAGCTATGCGCTCGACCTCAGCGAGCCATCGCTTCTCGTCGTCGACCAGCGGCGCAAGGAACGCCTCGACGACGGACTCTCAACACCGCTGGTAACGATCGAGGACGACTTCGCCGCACTGGTATCGGCGGGCGCAGGAGCCTCGCTCCCCGACACCGCGATCGACGAAGACGATCCGGCCTGCATCCTGTTCACGAGCGGCACGACCGGACGGCCCAAAGGAGCGGTCACGACGCACCGCAACTTCTTGGCCTACATCGCGTGTGCCTATCTTCTCGGCGCCCGCGACGCCTTTCGCTTCCCGCCCACCCCCGGCGGACCGCCAATGCTGGCGCTTGCCGCCAGCCCGCTCTTTCACATTTCGGGTTTGCATGCATGCGCGGTGATGGCGGTGGCCTCTGGCTCCGGCCACGTCTGGACGACGGGTCGTTTCGAGCCCGAAAAGGTGCTGCAGCTCACCGAGAAGTACAGCATCACCCGCTGGGGAGGGGTGACCACTCAGCTCTGGCGCATCATCGAACATCCCGACTTCGACAAGTTCGACACGTCGAGCGTGAGCTCGATCGGTGGAGGCGGATCCGTGTGGTCGCCGGAACTGATTCGGGCCTGCCGCGCCGCGGTACCCCATGCCGCTCGAGCAGTGGGGATTGGCTACGGCCTCACGGAATGCTCGGGCCTGGCAACTCACGCATCAGACGATGTGTTGCAAGACACCCCCGACACCGTGGGGTTTGCCATCCCGACCTGTGATCTGGCGATCCACGACGACAACGACGCCGAGCTGGCCGACGGCGAGATCGGCAACGTCATGTTGCGTGGTCCAATGGTGATCCCCGGTTACTGGAACAACCCTGACGCCACAGCCGAAACAATCCGACCGGGCGGGTGGCTGCGCACCGGCGACTTCGGTTACCGCCGCGACGACATGTTGTTCTTGGCCAGCCGGCGAACCGACCTCATTATCCGAGGCGGCGAGAACATTTATCCAGTCGAGATCGAGAACCGCCTCGACGAACACCCCGACGTGCATGAGGTATCGGTGGTGGGAGTAGATCACCGCACCCTCGGCCAAGAGGTAAAGGCCTACATCGTTCCCCGTCGCGGCACCGCGCCAACCGCCCAGGACCTGAGGGCCTGGGTTGGCGCCACGCTCGCGACCTACAAAGTGCCGGTTCATTGGGAAATCCGGGCCGAACCTCTGCCTCGAAATGCCAGCGGCAAAGTACTCAAGAAGGTGCTCACCGGCGATGCCGCCAACACCTTCATCGAGGAATAGCCGCCCGATGCTCTCTTCCGTGGCCCGGCGAGCCGCCGGCGATTTTGGGGATCGAGCAGCGTTTGTCGAACAGGACGGTCACCGCATTAGCTATTGCGAACTCGACCGAGCCGCCGACGTAGTCGCCACCGGTTTGGTGCGCCATGACGTCACCAAGTCGTCGGTCGTAGCTCTGGTTATGGGTTCGACCATCGACTATGTGGTCACCTACCTAGCCGCGGCTCGAGTTGGCGCGGTTAGCGCAGGCATCAATCCCCGATTCACAGCATCGGAGTCGGCGGCGTGTCTCTCGCTACTAAACCCCGACCTGATCGTTACGGCCGAACTCGCCACCGAGCTGCGGCATTCTGAATCATCGGAGCCCCTCGCCTTCGACCCGAGCACGACCGCTGATCCCGATCAGCCGGTTTGCATATGCTTCACCTCCGGCTCGACGGGTAGTCCGAAGGGGGCGTGGTTCACCAATCGCCAACTCGAGGCGATTGCTCAACTCGACACCGGCGGCGCTTGGGGCGACGGGGGCCACGGGCTGTCCAGCACGCAATTCGCTCACGTCGGGTTTATGACCAAACTTCCGTGGATGCTGGCTAGCGGGCGAACAACACACCTGCTCGAACGCTGGTCGTCGTCGAAGGTGCTCACGTTGATTGCCGAGCACCGGATGGGTGCGGTTACTGGTGTCGCTCCCCAGATTGCGCTGATGTTGCGCGACCCGCTGATCGCCCAACTCGATTTCGAGTCGGTGAGAGCGATCGTGGTGGGCGGCGCGGCCTCGCCTCCGGCCCTGGTGACCGAAGCCCGCGAGCGCTTTGGCGCGCCCTACTCGATTCGCTACAGCTCAACCGAAAGCGGCGGTATCGGACTCGGCACCGGCCTCGATGCCACCGATGACGAGGCGTTGTTCACGATTGGTCGCCCCCGCCCCGGAGTAGAGGTGCAAATCCGCGACACGCAGCTTCGGCCACTGGCCGAAAGCGACCAGTCGGTGGGCGAACTTTGGCTACGGTCCCCCGCCGTCATGAGTGGGTATTGGAACGACGATGCCGCCACCGCGGAGGCTCTTGTCGATGGCTGGCTCCGCACCGGCGACCTGGCCCGTCGCGACCCGACCGGAACAGTCCGCCTTGCCGGACGAGTCAAAGAGATGTTTATCCGCGGGGGTTACAACGTCTATCCAATGGAGGTCGAGGCAACCCTCGGGCAACACACCAGTGTCCAGGAGATCGCAATCGTTGCTCGCCCCGATCCGGTCATGGGCGAGATCGGCGTAGCGACCGTTGTACCCGCCGATCCGGGCGACCCTCCGACACTCGAGGACTTGCGGAGGTTTGGCGCCGAGACGTTGGCTCATTACAAGCTGCCCGAAGCCATCCGTATCGTCGACGAACTCCCCCGCAACGCGAGCGACAAAGTAGACCGTCGAGCCTTGGCGATTGGCGACCACTAACGTGGTCGTCGTCGGCCCTTTGGCTTCTTACGAGATCGTTGCTCTTCGCGGTGCCGTTGTTGGGCTAGTTCGGCAGTCAGATCCCGGAAACGCTGGACTCGGTAGCGATCGATAGATCCGCGTCCGGCCTGCTCGGTGATCGCGCAGCCCGGCTCTCGATCATGAAGACAATCGCGGAAACGACATTGGTCGGCCAATTCCATGAGGTCGTCGAACACGACCTCCAGCGCATGCTCGGCTTCCCACAGACCGACGGAGCGTATGCCGGGCGTGTCGAGCAACAGGCCGCGGTCTTCTGGCAAGAGGATCAGCTCGCGAGCGGTTGTGGTGTGGCGGCCTTTGGCGTCGCTATCACGCACCTCACCCGTTTCGAGGATCTCGTCGCCAGCCAGCGCGTTGACCAAAGAAGATTTACCCACGCCGCTGGCGCCGACCAGCGCCAGCGTTTTGGTCGGGGCCATCATCGAGACGAGATCATCAAGTCCGTCGGGCTCCACGGTACTGGTGAGCACAACCGGTACGTCCCGAGCAACCGATCTGACCACCGTCTCGGTGTCGTTGTCGAGGCGATCGTCGGTTTTGGTCAACACAACCAGAGGATGACCGCCGCTGTCGAGAGCAATCACCAGAAGCCGTTCGAGGCGACCGGCCGGGAGGGGCCGGTCGAGTCCATGGACTACCGCAACGCGATCGACATTGCTGGCGAGGATTTGCTCGATATCGCGTTCGGCCGGATCCCGGCGGCTGATCCGGGAACGGCGAGGAAGGATGCGACCGATCACGGTGCCCAGTCCGTCTTCTTCTTCGAGTTCCACCCAGTCGCCGGTGACGGGAGCGGTTTCGCCTTGAGCCCGATGGGAGTCGGAAAGCACCCGTAGATGTCCCGCGGACGAAACCACGTCGCACTCGCCGCGGTCGACTCGGACGACGCGGGCGGGCCGCGAGTCGGCTTGCCACTGCGTGGCCGGGACACCCTCGAATCCCCACTCGGATAGGTCGATCATCGCCTCAAGTGTGCCTTGTTGGCACCGGTGAGGCCGACCGTCGCCGAAAGATGTCCTCACGGGAACCATATTGGGGGCCGATGCGTTTCCTAAGAATGGTGATTTCCTCCACTTTTGACCGTCGCTGGATGGGTGCTCTTGCCGGCGTTGGGGCGGCCGCGGTTGCTTTGAGTTTCGGGCAGTTCATCGAGGGCGCAACCGATATTCCGGGACTGGTCCTCGGCGTCGGCGAGTTGGTACTCGACTACACGCCTGGCCAGGTCGCCGAACAGTCGATCGAGAACCTTGGCTCGTCGGGCAAAGGCAGTTTGCTCCCGGGCATTACTGTTGTCGCGTTTGTGTTGGCCGCCGTCCTCGGCGACGCGGCGATGCGCAAAGGCAACCGGGTCGGTGTGGCCGCCTTCGCCGCGTTCGGTTTGCTGGGTGGGTTCGCTACGGCCCGTAATCCTCAGTCGCCGGCGATCGCTAGCTGGTTCTGGTCTTTGGTCGCCGGCGGCTTGGGTATCGCCACCTTGATCTTCTTGCTGAACTGGGCCCGCCGAGTATCGGTCGCCCCCGGTAGTGCCGATGCTGATCTTCCCAGCCCTCTCGACCCTCCGCACAGCCGACGTTCGTTTCTGGGGTGGTCGGCCGGAGCGGGCGCGGTTGCGATTTCTGGCATTGCGGCCGGACGGGCGGTCGAGGGGAAATCGGCCGCCGAAACGGCGCGAGCTTCTATTACGTTGCCTCCAACTGTTGAGTCATCAACGACGACTACTACTGGTGCGGTTCTCGATGCCACCGGCGCAGTGTCGGCGAAGCCGTTTGAGTCGGTGACGGGTTTGTCGTCGTGGGTGACGCCGAGCACCGACAACCAGTTCTATCGCATCGATACCGCGTTGTCGGTGCCTAAGGTCGACCCGGCTGGTTGGTCCCTGAAATTCACCGGGCTGGTCGACAACCCGTTCGAACTGACTCTCGACGAGATTCTTGCTATGGATTTGGTGGAGCGCACGATCACTCTTTCGTGCGTGTCCAACGATGTTGGTGGAGAGCTGGTCGGCAACGCGGTGTGGACGGGGGTACCGCTGCTCGATCTGCTCGATCGGGCTGGGGTTCAGCCCGAGGCCACGCAACTGGTGGGACGGTCGGTTGACGACTTCACGGTGGGTTTCCCTACTGAAGTGTTGGCTGATGGCCGCAACGCTTTGCTGGTTGTCGGCATGAATGGAGAGCCACTTCCGATCCGCCACGGGTTCCCGGCTCGCATGGTTGTGGCCGGGCTCTACGGATACGTGTCGGCAACCAAGTGGATCGAGGAAATTCATCTCACCAGGCTCGAGGACTTCAACGCCTATTGGATCAATCTGGGCTGGTCCAAGAACGGTCCTATGAAGACGATGTCGCGTGTTGATGTGCCTCGTAATCGGGCCCGGGTCGAAGCGGGACGAACTCCGATCGCGGGCGTGGCTTGGGCGCCGACGCGAGGCATCCAAACGGTGGAGATCAGCATCGACGAGGGTGCTTGGCAAACGTGTGACTTGGCGGTGCCGGGCAGCGACGAAACCTGGGTGCAGTGGAAGACCGATTGGACCGCCGATCCGGGGGTGCATTCGATTCAGGTGCGCGCTATCGATGGCAACGGAGATCTTCAGCCGGTGGGTCCCAAGGCGGTCGCGCCGAACGGGGCCGAGGGTTGGCATGTGGTCAGGGTCGAAGTGGTGTAGGCCTACGGCTCGTTTGGCGAAGCCGTTGACATCTTCTCGAGCGTGGCCGCCATCTGTTGGCGTACTGCGTCGAGGGCACGGTGGGGCCGCATCATTACTTTGAATTCGGTGATCATCGAGTTGTCGTCGCAGGTGATGATGTCGACGCCGTTGACGTGTACGTCGTCGATGGTGGTTTCGAACTCGAGGACGGCGGTGTGACCGTCGAGGACACGTTTGGTGTAGCGAAAAGAGCCGTTGGTTCCGGTGGTTGGGGAGGCTGTTTCGTTTTGGTCGGCGGTGTCGCCGGGGAGGACCATTCCGGCGGCCGACAGGTACATGGCGGTTAGGTCGCGCCCGATTTGGGGTTTGAATAGCACCGGCGACCAAAAGACGCAGTCTTGGTGCAGGATCGCGTCGAAACCACCGACGAGCTCGCCTTTGAGGTGTTGGTTCCAGCGTTGCATGGTGTCGTGTATCGGGTCCATGACGCCATCGTTTCAGATCGTGACCGCTGACCTCTAATCTCTGCGGCGGGTGACGGTAGGGTGCGTCGATGAGCGATGAGCGTGAGATTCTCGATTGGCCCAAGTACGGCCCTGCCGTGCGCGAACTGGCGACTCAGGTTGCTGATGATGGCTACCGGCCGGAGATGATTTTGGCTATTGCGAGGGGCGGCTTGTTTGTGGCTGGTTCGCTTGGTTATGCGTTATCGATCAAAAACATTTATGTGATGAATTGCGAGTATTACACCGGTGTTGATGAGCGTTTGCCGGTGCCGGTGATGTTGCCGCCGTATGTCGATTTTGTCGATATGGAAGATGCTCGAGTGTTGATCGCCGATGATGTTGCCGACACGGGGCACACGCTCAAGATGGTGCACGATTTGTGTAGCGAGCGGGTGGCTGAGGTTCGTTCGGCGGTGTTGTACGAGAAGTCGCATTCGTTGGTGAAGTGCGAGTATGTCTGGAAGCGCACCGATCAGTGGATCAATTTTCCGTGGTCGACTGAACCCCCCGTGGTCTCCGCCGAAGACGCTAGGCACCGCGTGCTCGACGCGTAGCCGAGCACGCCCAAAAATACCGCGTGCTCGACGCGTAGCCGAGCACGCCCAAAAATACAGGGTGCTCGACGCGTAGCCGAGCACGCCCAAGAGACCGGGTGCTCGACGCGTAGCCGAGCACGCCCAAAAATACAGGGTGCTCGACGCGTAGCCGAGCACGCCCAAGAGACCGGGGTTAGCGGAAGTGGGCGAGGACTTCGTTGTCGAAGCGGTTGTACGTGTCGAGGCGGTGTTTGGGTGGTATGGCGAAGTCGGGGATGACGAGCTCGTCGACGCCGGTTTGGTTGTAGGCCTCGACCGCGGTTTTGAGTTCGTCGATGGTGCCGATTAGCCCGCCGCGGTGCGCCATGGTGGCGCGGATGGTGGCGGATTCGTCGGTGGTTTCGCAGATGCGAAGGACGGCGGCGGCGGTTACGTAGATGTCGTTGAGGTCGCGGTTGGCGGTGTCGCAGTGTCGGGCGAGGACGTTGCGGCTGTGGGCCATGTCGGCGGGGGCGCCCCACGCATTCCATTCGTTGGCCCAGCGGGCGACGGTGCGGAGGGTTCGTTGTTCGCCGCGGCCGCCTACGAGGAGGGGTAGGGGGCTTTGGATTGGGGCCGGTTCGGCCGGTGCGTCGACGAGTTGGTAGTGGGTGCCGTCGTAGTTGACGCGTCCGCCGGTGAGCATGGCGCGGATGACTTGGCAGGCTTCTTCGAGTTTGTCGGAGCGTTGGCCTACGGAGCCGAGTTCGATTCCGTAGCGTTGGTGTTCGTTGAGTTGCCAGCCGGCACCGATTCCGATGACGGCGCGGCCGTTGGAGATGTGGTCGACGGTGACGGCCATTTTGGCGACTACGGCGGGGTGTCGGTAGGTGTTTCCGCCGACCATTAGTCCGATGCGGACGTCGGGTATTAGTGCGGCGATGGCGGCGATGGTGGTCCAGCCTTCGAGCATCGGGCCGGTTTCGGCGTCGGTTGGACCGGGACCGTTTTGGGGGTCGGCTTGGGGCATGAAGTGGTCTGGTACCCAGACTCCGTGCCAGCCGGCTTGGGCGGCCCATTGGCACCCTTGGAGCAGGGTGGCCCATGGCTGCCCGGTTCCGGCCCAGTACGACGCTTTCATTGGATGGTCAGCGTTCTTCTCGACGGTAGGCCTTGCCGAGGCCAGCGGGTGATGGTGACGGCTGGTTGCGGGCGCGGTAGGAGATGACGATGAGCACGATGATGGTGAGCAGGTAAGGCGTCATCGATACGAGGATCGGCGAGAATTCGATCCCGAATGGTTGCAGTCTTAGTTGCAGGGCGAGGGTGAATCCGAAGAGGAGGGCGCCGAGGGCGACGCGGCCGGGGCGCCACGCCCCGAAGATTACGAGGGCGACGGCGATCCATCCGCGTCCGGCGGTGACGCCGACGCTCCAGGCTCCGACGACGTAGGTGGAGAGGTAGGCGCCGGACATTCCGGCTAGGGCGCCGCCAACCATGACGGCGCTCATACGTACGAGGGTGACGCTGTGGCCGGCGGCGTCGGCGGTGGAGGCGCTTTCTCCTACTGCTCGTAGGCCGAGCCCGACGCTGGTGCGGTTGAGAACGAACCAAGTGCCTATGCCGATGGCGACGGCAACGTAGGTGACAGGCGAGGCGTTGAAGACGGTGTCGCCGAGCCAGCGGATGTCGGTGAGTACGGGGAAGTCGACGTTTTCGAAGAGGGCCCGTCGGGGATCAGCGGTGTATTCGTCGCCGACGAAGTCGGCTAGTCCGAGCCCGAGAATGGTTAGGGCCAAGCCACTTACGACTTGGTCGGCGCCGAGCCCGACCGCGGCGACGGCATGGATGCCAGCTAGCGCGGCGCCGGCCAACGACCCGACGATTAGTCCGACCCACGGCGACCCGGAGCTGATCCCGGCGATGTATCCGACTACGGCGCCTATGGCCATCATGCCTTCGACGCCGAGGTTGAGGACGCCGGCTCGTTCGGAGATCGTTTCGCCGAGTGCCGCTAGGTAGAGCAGCGTTGCGAATTGGATGCTGGCGACGACGAGTCCGATTACGGCGGGCTCGGTGATGCTGATTTCGGCGAGCATCATGAGGCCACCTTTCGTTCGACGCGTCGGAGTTCGTAGGTTGAGAACACCACCGCGGCGATGGCGCCGAACAAGATGAGCGCTTGGATGATCGCCGAGACGGCGGGCGAGACCCCCAACGTTTGGATACTGAGGCCGCCGACCTGCACGGCGCTGAAGGCAACGGCGACCAGGGCGACCCCTGACGGCCTCATGAGGGCGAGCGCGGCAACGATGATGCCGGCAAAGCCGAAGCCGTTGGAGATGTTCTCGCTTAGACGAGCGGCGGTACCGGTTAGTTCGATTCCGCCTGCTAGCCCGGCTATGGCGCCGGACAGGACCATGACGCCCAGAACTTTGCCTCGCATCGAGATCCCGGCGTAGGTCGCGGTTTTGGGTGATGCCCCGGCGATGTCTAGTTCGTAGCCCCAGGCACTGCGGTTCACGAACCATGCAAACGCGGCGATTACTGCGATGGCGATGATGACCCCGAGGTGGGCTCGTTCCCATATCGCACCGAGTTGGGCTTGGTCGGGCCGAGCTTCGATGTTGGGGAACCCGAAGCCTTCGGGGTCTTTCCAGCGGCCGTTTTGGAGGTAGCGAATCAGGCGCAGGGCGACCTCGTTGAGCATGAGGGTGGTGATGATTTCGCTCACGCCGAGTTCGGCGCGGGCCAGGCCAGGGCCGAGGGCCCAGAGCGCTCCGCCGAGCATGGCGGCGATGAGCATGGCGATGATGAGGATTGGCCCGGGCCAGTCGGCGCCGATACGGCCGATGAGGGTTGCCGCGGTGGCGCCGAACAGGATCTGACCCTCGGCACCGATGTTCCATAGCCCCATGCGCGCCGCGATGCTCACGGCGAGACCGGCAAGGGCCAGGGGAACAGCCCGGTTGAGGGTCGTGGATAGTACGTCGGCGGACCCGAGGCTGCGTTCGAACATGCGTTGGTATGTGTCGATTACCGGGTCGCCGGAGATGACGAGTAGCACTGCGCCGAGCACTAGGGCGAACACCAAGCCCACGAAGAACGCAAGGGGTTGGCCACCGCGCACTACTTGTTCTCGGCGGGCTAGAACCAAGCGGCTCATGTAGGGGCTCCCATCATGGCTTCGCCGATTTCGGATCGGCTGACCACCCTCGGATCGAATTCGCCAACGATTCGGCCCTCTGACATCACGACGATGCGATCGGCGAGGGCGAGTATTTCGTCGAGGTCTTCTGAGATCATCAGGACTGCGGTTCCGGCGTCTCGTTGGGCGACGAGAAGGTTTTGGATGGCGGCGACGCCGGCGACGTCGAGCCCGCGCGTGGGTTGAGATGCAACAACGATGCTGGGGTCGCGGCTGAGTTCGCGGCCGAGCAGCAACCGCTGAAGGTTGCCTCCCGACAGCGACGCCATCGGTAGGTCTTCGCGGCCTACTTTGACTTCGAAGCGTTCGACGAGCTCGCGCCCAAAGGCCTTGGCGCGATCCCATGAGAGAAGGGGACCGTTGCGTAGGTCGCGGTAACTTCGCAAGATCGCGTTGTGGGTGATCGGTAACTTCGGCGCGAGTCCTACGCCGAGACGGTCTTCGGGAATGTAGGCCAGACCTCTCTCGACTCTCCGTCGTGGTGGGTCGGCGGTTACGTCAACGCCGCCGATCGATACGGTGCCCGACGTTGCGACATCGAGCCCGGCGATCGTGTCGGTGAGCGAGCGCTGGCCGTTGCCTGCTACCCCGGCGATCCCGACGATTTCTCCGGACCGCACCGAAAGCGACAAGTTGTCGACGGCCACAAGATTGCGCGAGTCCATCACCGTTAGGGAGTCGACCGAGAGCATCACATCGCCAGGGGTCGCTAGTCGAGGCGATGGCGGAGTGGCCGAAGATTCGCCGACCATGAGCTTGGCCAGCTCGCCTGCGTCGACGGTGGCGATATCTACCGATGTCGCAACGCTGGCGCCACCACGAAGCACGGTGGCTTCGTCGCAAAATGAGGTGACTTCGTCGAGCTTATGGCTGATGAAAATGACCGAACGGCCTTCGGCGACCATCCGACGCAGGACCTTGCCGAGCTCGACTGCTTCTTGGGGGGTCAGGACTGCGGTTGGTTCGTCGAGAATCAGAACTTTGGCGTCGCGCCATAGGGCTTTGAGAATTTCGACTCGTTGGCGTTCGCCCATGCTGAGCTGCCACACCGGCCTGGTGGGATCGGCTTCGAAGCCGAATCGATCGGCCAGTTCGGCGACTTGTCGGTTGATCGCCGCCGCGTCGATCACTCGGGGGGCGGCGCCGAGGACAACATTTTCGGCAACGGTGAAGGTCGGCACGAGACGAAATTCTTGGTGCACCATGCCGATGCCGGCCGCGAGCGCATCGGACGGCGAGGAGAAGCGCATCTCCTCGCCGTCGATACGAACCGCACCTTCGTCGGGGAGGTAAACCCCGGCGAGGCAATTCATGAGCGTGGTCTTGCCCGCGCCGTTCTCTCCGAGAACGGCGTGAACAGTGCCGGGGCGAACGGTGAGGCTCGCCCCGGCATTGGCGATCACGCCAGGGAAACGTTTCCAGATGCCGTCTAGTTCGACGGCAGGGTGGCTCACCCTGCGGCCGAGCCGATCACGCCTTCTACGAAGACGTTCATTCCGAGAAGCGATAGACCTTCGGCCGCGAAGTCGGGCGGGACTTCGCCATCGGCGATGATCTCGTTGCCGTCTTGGTCGTTGATCGGTCCGGTGAACGGCTCGAACGTGCCGGCGATCATCTGGGCGCTCAGATCTTCGATCTGGCCCTTGATGTCGGCTGAGACGTCGTCAGCGATGCTGCCAACCTGAACAATGCCGTCTTCCATGCCGCCCCAGTAGGCGCCACCGTTGTAGTTACCGGCGGCTACGTCTTCGATGACCGAGGTGTAGTACGGACCCCAGTCCCAAACTGCGGAGGTGAGGTAGGCGTCGGGTGCGAAGGCGCTCATGTCGGAGTTGTAAGACACCCAGCGGGCACCGGCGCCTTGGGCCTTTTCGCCTGCTGCGGTCGAGTCCTGATGCATGGCAATCACGTCGGCCCCACCATCGAGGAGGGCTTGAGCGGCATCGCCTTCGACGGCAGGGTCGAACCAGGTCGAGGTCCAGTTGACCGACACGGTTGCGTCGGGGTTGACGGCGCGGACGCCGAGAGTGAAGGCGTTGATACCGCGGATTACTTCGGGGATCGGGAAGGCCGCGACGTAGCCGACGTTGCCGGATGCCGAAGCTTCGCCGGCGGCAAGACCGGTGAGGTAGCGGGCCTGGTAGATGCGGCCGAAGTAGTTACCGAAGTTGGTGTCGTTGGACTTGAAGCCGGTGGCGTGGTCGAACGCCACGTCGGGGAATTCCGCCGCCAGGGCTTCCATGGCATCCATGTAGCCGAAGGACGTAGCGAAGATGACGTCGGCGCCGTCGGCGATGGCGTCGCGAGCGGCCTGCTCGAAGTCGGGTCCGGTTTCGGGCACGTTCTCGATCGTGAGAGTGGTGGCACCGGTGGCCGCCTCGGCGGCTTGGCGACCCTGATCGTGGGCCCAGGTCCAGCCGGCATCGCCGGGCTCGCCGATGTAGATGAACGCCGCGGTGACCCCCGACGCATCGTCGGCCATGTCGTCGCTGGCAGCATCGCCACCGGTTGAGTCATCAGCGGAGCTGTCGCCTGACTCGTTGGTTGAGGTGTCGTCGTCACCGCAAGCCGAAGCAATAAGGGTGAACGCGAGAAGTGTCGAAAGTATGAGCCAAAGTCGGCGTTGCATTTTGTGGTTCCTCCAAGGATGAGAATGCGCCCACAACCTACGACGTTTTCCGACATTGTCAATCTCAACTGACGACAACGGCTGCTACAACCGCTGGTCATATGAGGATCGGCTAGAACGTGCTCACCGGTCCACGGGTGAGCGAGTCGAGCGACTCTGCGGCGTGGGGCATTTGACCAGTCGAGTCGTTGGTTACTGCGCCCTTCCCATACCCGCCGCGGACCGCCATCCCCTTCGTGTAATACAAAGCGAGGACCCGGTCGATCGTGGGCCGGTCGAGCACGGGGGGAATGCCCTCGTATTGCGATACGGCCTTCAAGAGCTTGCATACGTCAGCGGGAAGATACGGACGTAAGTCGCCGCCGTGTTCGATGCAGAGGCCGCGCAGGTATTCGGCCGCCTCGGCGTCGCAACCCACTCCCATGGCGTGGGCGACTCGAGCAAGAATCCAGTCGAACGCGTCGGCCGTTATCGCCCCCACGAAGATCTTCGACTGGATCCGACGAAAGAAGGCCTCGTCGCCGAGGTCGGCGGGGTCGAGGTTTGTCGACAACACAACCTTTACGTCGAATGGCACTTCGAAGCTGACCCCATAGTTGAGCGACAGATAGTCGATACGGCGGTCCAGCGGCACGATCCAACGGTTGAGCAACTGGTCTGGGGTGAGCACCTGGCGGCCGAAGTCGTCGATGATCATCACGCCATTGTTGGCTTTCATCTGCAACGGAGCGAGGTAGACGCCGCTCGTGTTGTCGTAAGTGAGGTCGAGCATGGCACCGGTCAGCTCGCCGCCCACCACAACGCGGGGTCTATGGCACAGGACCCAGCGAGGATCCAAGTCGTCTGGTTGCTGATCGGCAGCAACATGCACAGTCTGGTCGAACACACTAACGATCTGCCCGTCGACCTCTATGGCTCTGGGTACCAGCACCAGGTCGGGACTGATACGGACAATCCGTTCGGCGATCGATGTCTTTCCCGTGCCGGGAGGTCCATAAAGAAACATGGCTCCGCTGGCATTGAGGGCCGGCCCGAGCTCGTCCAACAACTCGTCGGCGATTACCAGATCGGAGAACGCGTTCTTGAGCACCTCACGATTGACGTAAACCGCCAACCGCTGGCGTGCGACCACCGCACGATAAACGTCCAGCGACACCGGTGCGGCGCCGGCGTAGCGCGACTGCGCCATGCGGTCGTTGGCGTGGGTCTGCCCGAGTCCGGTGAGCGCGATGGTGAAGTCGCGCCCTTCCATACCGAGAACCTCGACCTCTTTCTTTTCCCGCAGTTCTTGAACGATCTTGTCGACCAGTGTTGGGTGTAGCGCCAACGCCCGGGACAGTCCCGTCACGTTGGTTTTGCCTTCGAGCACACAGCGACGAAGTACCAGATCGGTTACGAGCGCGTAAGGGATGCCAAGTTGTTCGGGCGCCTTCGGTGCCTTCATCCCAAAGTCTTGCTGTTGCCCACTCGACACGCGCATCTCCATAGTCGTTGCCCACTCTGTAGCTTCCTGTCGGCTGGTCGCTGTCGAACCTGACGGTTGCTGATCGAATTTCGAGCCACCAAACGGTGCCACGCCGGTTAGACGCCCGATCGACGAATGGCCCGATCGTCGGTTCCGAGATAGCTGGCCACAACCGCCGGGTCGTCACGGACCGTTGCCGGAGATCCGGCGGCAATTATTCGGCCGGACTCAAGGCAGTACACCCGGTCGCTGATGCCCATAACCAACGCCATGTCGTGTTCGATGACCACAAACGACGCGCCAAGCTCGGTCTGAATTTGTTTGATCAGCGGGCCGAAGGCTTCGCTCTCACGTTGGGCGACCCCTCCCGTTGGTTCGTCCAGCAGAACCACCTTGGGCTGCACTGCCAGCAGGCAGGCCAACTCGACAATGCGTCGAGTGCCGGTCGATAGCTGCGCGGTTGGCTGGTCCCGGTACCGCCCGAGTCCGAGAAAGTCGACGATTTCGGCCGCTTCGGCCCGTTTCCGCCGCTCGATCCGGGTCGACGCCGGAACTCCAATCGCCGAGACCAGCAACGGCGTTGGCTCCCGTGCTTCGAGAGCTACTTGCAACGTCTCTGTGACCGTCAAGTCGGGGTAGAGCCGCGCTGATTGAAAGCCCCGTCCCAAACCCAGCCGATGCCGGTCCCGCGCCGAACGATCCCCGATGTCAACGCCGTGAACCCGAATCTCGCCGGTGGCGGGAACAAACCCGCCGATGGCGTTGAGCAGCGTCGATTTGCCCGCTCCGTTGGTTCCGATGAGCCCAACCATCTCCCCCGATTCGACGGTGAGCGTCACATGATCCACCGCGATGTTGCCACCGAATCGCACGGTTACCTCGTTCACCTCGAGGGCCGGGCCGGTCGCAACTTTCGGTGTTTGTTTCGGCTTCCGTATCACCGTTTCGCGGGCCGCTACCGCGCCCCGATGATGGTCTGGCGAGCCAGCCGCTTCGCCAACACTTCGCTCCGCTCGTTCCAGCAGTTGATCGCGTGCGCGGTAGACCAACTGCAGCAGACCGCCGGGGAAGTACATCAACAGCACCAGCAACCCGACATCTGAGGTGAACAACTGTTGGAGCTCGCGGAGTCGATCCGGCGTGACTTGAGGGATTCCCCGAACCCACAGCGCACCGAGCACTGGACCCGCAACCGAACCCAGCCCGCCAATTATGGCCACGACCACTACTTGTACTGATTCGCTGGCCGCGAAGGTCGTACCCGGCGAGATGCTGGGCAGAACCGTCACCAGCAAACCCCCCGCAAACGCCGCGATTCCACCGGCGACCGCAAAGGCTGCAAGTTTGGCTCGAGTGGGCGAGACCGTGGACGCCGCGGCCATGTCCTCGTTGTCGCGAACCGCAATCAACGTTCGACCGATACCGCTTCGGCGCAACTTTGCGACCATCCACGAAACCGCCATCAACGAGCCAAGACATAGGTAGTAGAGGCTTCGACGACTTTCGCCGAAGTCGAGTCCCCAAAGTGAGGGAGCGCTGACCGGACGCGGCGCGCTCGTGCTGCCGGTGAAGAAATTCTGAACCAAAAGCCACCGCGCCGCGGCCACCGCGAACGCCAGCGTCACCACCGCGAGGAAGAGCCCCCGGACTCGCAACGCCGGAAGGCCAATCGCCGCGGCAAATACGATGCCGAAGAGCGTCGCGGCCAAGATCGCCAGACCCCAGGGTAATTCGAGCGACACGTCGAACAGGTCGAAGGGAACCGGGATGTCGTTGCCTTGGCTCAGGGCAAGCGTAGTGAGACCACCCACACCAACCATCCCGAACTGGCCCAGTGAGAGCTGCCCCGACCAGCCGGTCAGAACGCTGAGCGAAAGCGCAACCATCGCCCACACCACAATTACCGTCCACGTAAACAGCCCCGACGAGGACGTCACCACGAGTGGCAGGACGGCCAACGAGCCAAAGAGGATCGTGAACCCGAAGTGGTTCAGATACCGAACCCACCACAGCACCCGGAGACGTTCGGGTATGGGGTTGACCCTTGGCGACATCGACCACGCAACATCGTCGCGTTGGCCTCGAGCCAACCACAGCACCACCAGCAGCACCGCGAGAAACATGAACAGGTCGACGACGGTCTGGTTGGTGGACGCCACATTGGTGCGAATCAACTTCTCGACCAACCCCACACTCAACCCGGCCACCAACACCATCGGGAGCGACCGCATCCTGGCGATCAACGAAACAACCAGCACCCGCAACAACAAGACTTCGGCGAGTGCCTGACCGGTGTTGTCGACCAGCGCCGACTGAATCCCATTGAGCGGAGCTATCAAAATTGTGGTGGCCGCCGCGAACGCGCCGCTGATCGACCACACGATCGTCGATACGCGCCGCGGCGAAATGCCGTACACCCGAGCGGTGTCGGGGTTTGACGCCGAAGCTCGAACGGCCAAGCCGATCCGGGTCCGGGTCAAGAACCAGCCGAGGCCAGCTACGAGGATGGGCACGACCGCCACCACCGTTAGCTCCCGGGCCTGGAGCCGAAGGTTGGAGCCCACCGTCCACGTGGTATCAAACGCAGTCGGTACTACACCCCCCGCGGTGATATCAGGGATCCACGCCACTCGCGCCAAGAGCAGGATCTGTCCGACGCCAATCGTGGCGATGAGCAGCACCAGCCTTGGCGAATCGAATAGACGGCGTACCACCACCAATTCGACGACCATCGCGACCAGGGCACAAGCGCTCACAGCCAGAAAGAACGACACCCACCAGTTGACGCCGTAGTTCGCGACAAGCAGAACAAACACCACCAGACCGAACGCACCCATCTCGCCATGGGCGAGGTTCAGCACCCCGGTCGACCGATAGATGAGGACGAACCCCGCTCCGAACGCGGCGTAGGTAAGCCCGGTGATCAAACCCAACACCACCGCTTGCAGCGCGAATTCGATACCGGCGATCTCGATCATGTATCCGCACCACCAAGAAAGACGGCTCGAGCCAGATCGTCTCGTTTAACCAACTCGTCGGCCGGACCAGCAAAACGCACCTCACCTTTCTCCATGAACACGGCCCGGTCAGCAAACGCCAACGCGATGTTTAGCGACTGCTCGACGACCACCATCGTCTGGCCGGCGGCCTTCAGTTCCTCGATCACCACCAGCAGTTCCTGCACGACCACCGGAGCCAAACCCAAACTGAGCTCATCGATGAGCAACACCTCTGGCTCTTGAACCAACGCCATCGCCAACGCCAACATTTGTTGTTGACCCCCCGACAACGACGACGCCGGATCGGCGGCGCGGGACTTCAGGGCCGGGAACCGACCAATGGCGCGGTGCGCACGATCATTGCGCTCTGCAGGGGAAAGACCGCTCCGAAGTAGCGAAGCCGTCAGGTTCTCCTCGATCGATAAGTCGCCGAAAACCCCCGAGCCTCCTCTCAGCGAAACAATGCCCGCTTCGTATCGAGTCTCTGCTTCGGCGTAGGTGATGGTGCGACCGTTGAGCCTCACGACGCCACGGTCGGGAATCCCCAGTCCCGAGACCGCCCGCAACAGTGTGGATTTGCCGGCCCCGTTGGTGCCAAGTAGCGCCACCACCTCGCCACGCGCCACGTCGAGATCGACGTCGAACAGCACTTGGACCGACCCGTAGCTGAAGTCGAGACCGCGAACTTGCAGAGCGGGGACGTCCTCGGGCGCCGAGAGGATTCGCGCTGTCTCCTCTTGCTCTTCGCGTAGCTCCTCGACGGCCAGCGAAATGTCTCGCCGGATGAACCTTGCCCCTCGGCGAATTCGCCAGCCACCTATAAGCGCCGCCGGTGGCGCAACGATGAGCATTGCGGTCCGTTCGTTGTAGGCGTCAGAAATCTGACCGGTGATCAACAAACCGAAAAAGCCGCCCATCAAGAAGATGAACACCGGCAACAGCGCGAACGCTTGAGAGCGCATCCGGTACGGCGCGACCGCGGCGATGATCGTGGGGGCCGCAACCAGCGCCGCCGAGCCCGCGGCCTGAGCCAGGGCCATCATCAAGACCAGCAACCCCAGCATCTTGATCGGCAGAGCAATCAAGAACAACAGCCCGGCCAACATCACCAAGCTCCCGGCGGTGCGGACCATCTTTTCCGGATCGGCCCGGAACTGGCGGTCAAACGCCCGCCCGGCCAGCGGGATGGCAACCATCGAACCAATCCACATGAACGACTCGACCACGCCGCGCTCAAAGGCGTCGAGCGCATACTTGTCTTCGAGCAGCAAATTGAATTGGATCGGCACCGCGATCAACGAAAAACCAAGGACCCCCACGCCGGTAGCCAGGAAGTAGAAAGTACGAATCTTGCGCAGCCTCGCCAGCGCGGTACTCATCGAGGGTTTCAACTCGTCAACGTCTAGGCCACGCGAGTCCTCGGTGTCGTGGTTGGCATCCGGCGAATGGTCGAATTGGCCTCTCGGCGGTTCGGACATCCTCGTCGCGGCGATGGCCAAAACGACTGGCGCAATAGCGATCACGAAGAAGGCCCAACGCCAGCCTTCGTCGCCTCCGGCCAGGGTCGCGACCGCTCCGATCAGCAACGGGCCGGTTAGCTGCCCAAGCGGACGACTCATACCTTCGACAGCGAAAACGCGAGCCCGGGCCTGAATCGGATAGGTGTCAACGAGCAATGCGTTGGCCACCGGGATCCGATACGACTGGCCAAAGCCACTCACCGCATTTGTCCAAAACAGTTGGAAAGCGTTGACTACGAGCCCCGAACAAAACGTGGCGGCGGCCCAAACCAGCGACATCACCGGTATCAGCGAGACCCGCGGCACGCGGTCGGCCAACGACGCCATCGGTACCGTGCCGAGCACCAACGCGACTCCACCAAACCCCAACACGCCGAGCAGCACGGTGTCAGAGACGTTCAGCGACCGCTGAATATCCGGGGCGAGAACTCGAATCGCCCGAGGGAACTCATCGATGACGCCCAACAAGAACACCATGACGAGGGTGCGGCGACCCCCTACTTGCACGGCTTGGCGCAACCGCATCGGAGTATCGCCGACCCCGGGGAGCAAGTCGTCGGGCAGAACCACCTCGGCGTGGCGCAGATCCTGCTCGGCCTGACGACGGGCTTCCTCATCAAGCACCGCGGCGGCGAGGGTCGCGGCATCAGCAGCGGCGCCGTGGCCGGTCTCTGGTCGAGCCTCTCTCTCCTGTTGACTCATCGTCCCCCCGGACCGGTTCACCGCGTGCCCATCATGGCCTCGCCGTTCGATCCGCACCAGTCGACTTGTGCGACGCTTCGACGCCGACAACACTCGCTACGGACCTCAGACGGTCTCACTGCAACGATTCCTTGGGGGGAACATGTCGCACGTCATCACCAGAGCCAAGACACCGCGCCGCATCATCACCGTGCTCGCAACCGGGCTGGCATTCGCCTTGATCGCGACGGCGTGCGGAGGTGAGGTGACCGACAATGCCGACGATGTCGTAGTTGGCAGCGACCCCTCGACGACAACAACAACGACGGCCGCTAGTACAGGCGAAGGGGCAACCAGCACCGTCCCCGACGAGCCATCCGGTCCCAACATCTACGAAGATCCGCGCGGCGGCATTTTCGCCGATTTTCAGGCTGGCTACGACCGGGGCGACAATCCGTTTTCCCAAATTGACTCGTTCTGCACGTCGACCGAGTCGGCGCCCGATCGGGTCGACACCGATGCCGGTATCACCGCCGGCACCATCAGCATCGTGCACATCAGGTCACGTCTCGAAGATGCCGTCGAGATCGGATTCGGGATCCCGGTGGGCGATCCAGCCCACATGTTCGAGGTATTTGTCGACTATGTGAACAACCAATGTGGCGGAGTGCGCGGTCGAATGATCGACCTTACGACCATCGAGGTCCCCCTCTTTGGCCCGACCGTCGAAACCGATCGCAACGCCGCCTGTCTCGAAGCAACCGAAGATCACGACGCGGTGATCGTCGTGAACAGTTCGGGATTTCAGGGTGCGGCAACAGTTTGCATTACCGAGGAGAAGGAAACGATCTTCATATCGACTCAGGGCCAAACCGAAGAGTTCATGCAGCGCGCCGACGGCCGACTGGTCTCGATCTCGCTGACCCTCGAAGAGAGCTTGCGCTTCTCGGCCCAAGACCTTATTGCCGGCGGCGAACTCGAAGGCAAGATCTTGGGGGTGGTCACCCCTGACACCCCGGGCCAGCCCGAAGCAGTCGAAGCCGGACTCGTAGTTCCATTGCGTGATGCCGGCATCGACGTGGTGTTCGACCAAATCGGCTGTGGCGGATCGACGATCTGTGTTGATGGAGTCACGGAATCGGTCGCCAATATGAAGGATTCTGGCATCTCGGCGTTCTTCAACGCGATGGGCATCCTCACCGCTCCGGGCTACATCAACGAGATGGTCAACCAAGGCTTCGAGCCGGGCGACGTCACGTTCTACGCCTCAGACTTCAATAGCCAGGCCAGCGAGCTTGTTTCGAGCCAAATCCCCAACGAGCCGGCGGCCGGTGCGCTCTACAACGGGGCAACCATTCGAGACTTTCGCGGCACCGGGCTGTATCGCAACGACGGCTACGCCCCGACTGCTTGGCAGGACCTCTGCGTCGGCCTCTACAACGACAACAACACGATCGGGGCCAATCACCAGTGGCAAGACCAAGGCGGCGACTCCGGCTTTGGCATGACGGTATCGGTGTGCTCAATCATGCGGATTGCGTTGCGAGCGCTATACAACGCCGGCGACAACCCGACCCGCGCTGACGTTGAGGCCGCGCTCAGCCATCTTGGCCCGATCGACCTGGGCCAGATGATCCCGGCATCGATCACCCCGGGCAAGGGACAGGCCCCCGACGCCATCGAGACCCTCGATTTCAGTTACCCGTGTGACCAGCCTTACCCGTACGCCCGTGAGAACGCCGAAGCGGTCTGCATCACCGGTCGCGACGACTGGCGGGCCGCGCCGCGCTGAACGGGCTGGCAAAACTAGAAAGTCCCAGGCTGCTGGCCTCGCGGCCAGTTCCTGGGACTTCACGGGGTGGAGGTGAGGGGAGTTGAACCCCTGGCCTCCTCGATGCGACCGAGGCGCTCTACCAACTGAGCTACACCCCCGAGGAGGTCACAGCGTAGCGGGTACAGCTGCGGACCCGGCCAACCAAAAAGCGGCTTGCTCAGCCGTTGACCAAGCGTCGCCCAGCGATCGATGCAACGCGTTCGGGGTGCAGCATCTGCACCTTGATTTCGCGCTCGGCGGCAAGGTTGCGTCGCTGCACCATTGCGTAGGCGTAGCCGCCGAGAGCCATGTCGATCATCACGTGAAGCAGCACGGCCGGGGCGCCGAATACAAACGAGGCGAGCAACGTTACCGCGGCGGCGCCCGCCAACCCGGTAACTATTTGCTGGCGGCGGCGGGCCGCGGCGTTAATGGAACGCGGCATGAGCTCGAACTGGCGAGCAGCCATCCCGAGCGAGCCAACCGCCGAGCTGACCGATGATCCGCCAAGGGTGCCCATGCCAGACGAGAAGTTGGTGATCTGGTTACCACGGCGAGCGGCTTGGCGGCGTGAGTCACGCCACCACGTAGCCAAATAGCCGCACCACACGGCAGCCAAGACAAGCAGAACAAGCGTTGTCGACATCTTCGGGCATTCCTCCAGATTGGAAACCAGCGCAGGGAACGTGGTTTCGAAAGGGTCTCGCCCGAAAGCAAGACCCGCACTCCACGTGACGATTGTATGACGAACCGACACAGCAAAGCAATCCGAACGTCAAGTTTTACCCATAGTTAATGTCAGCGGGCTGACAGATCAGTCGGCGTTTCGGAGATAGTGGCCTGATCGCCCACCGGTCTTCTCCCACAACGCAATGTCGCTGATAACCATCGAACGGTCGAGCGCCTTGCACATGTCATAGATCGTGAGGGCCGCGACCGAACACGCCGTGAGCGCCTCCATCTCGACGCCGGTGCGATCAAAAGTGTCGACCGACGCTTCGATCTCGATTGACGCCTCGTTTATTTCGAAATTCACCGTGACCGCGCCGATCATCAGCGGGTGGCACAAAGGAACCAAATCAGAAGTTCGTTTGGCGGCCTGGATACCCGCAACCCGCGCCACCGCCAAGACGTCGCCCTTTTTCATCGCCCCTTGAGCGACCGCGGTAGCGGTTTGCGAGGTCATCGAAACGCGCCCACGCGCCGTGGCTCGACGGTGGCTCGGCTCCGTGGGCGTGACATCGACCATGCGCGCCCGGCCTTGAGGATCGAGATGAGTGAACCCGGAGTCGGACATGGCGCTGAGTCTAGAACGACTCGGTCAGCCGCCGATCTCTGACATGGAACGTCGCGGTCGAATGAACTGGACCTGGTCGATCTGGTGACCAGCCCATTTGGAAGCCACGGTCCGTTCGAGAGCTTCGGCAACCACGTCGTCGGAGGAACCGTCGCGCAGCAACGCCCGCACATCGGTCTCTTCGGTAGCAAACAGGCACGAACGGAACTGACCATCGGCGGTGATTCGCACACGATCACACGTGGTGCAAAACGACTCGCTCACAGTCGCGACCACGCCAATCTCTCCCCCGCCGTCGGCGTAACGCCAACGGGTCGCCGGCGCAGAGGTCCGCGTGACTGGTTCGAGTTCGTACTCCTCAGACAACTGCTCGAGGATTTCGGCCTGGGTGAGCACAAGACTCTTGTTCCAGATTTCGTCGGCGTCGAGGGGCATGAACTCGATGAAACGCACCACGACACCCTTGTTGCGTCCAAACTCGGCAAAGTCGAGGACCTCGTCGTCGTTGATCCCTTTCATTACGACGACGTTGATCTTGACCGGATCGAAGCCGGCCGCAATAGCCGCGTCGATGCCAACGAGGACACGATCAAGTTCAGCCCGTCTGGTCAACTCGAGGAATCGATCGGGCTGCAAAGAGTCGAGCGAAATATTCACCCGCCGAAGCCCAGCGGCTTTAAGGTCGTCGGCCAACAACGGTAGTGACACGCCGTTGGTGGTCATCGACACGTCGACATCCAACGCCGCGAGTTTCTCGACCAGCAACGGCAGATGGGCCCGCACCAAAGGCTCGCCACCGGTAAGTCGGATCCCGTCGATGCCATAGCGCTCGACCATGATCGAAGCGAGGCGTTCGATCTCTTCAAAGGTCAGGATGTCCTCACGGGGCTGCCACTGCATGCCTTCCTGCGGCATGCAGTAGGTACAACGAAAGTTGCATCTATCGGTTACCGAAATGCGCAGATCTCGGTGAACCCGGCCAAAGCCATCGACAAGTGGTGAAGTCACAGCCTCCACGTTACCCGAGGACCAAGATGCCCACCTCGTCGCCCGGCTCGATGACCGCGCCATCCGCAGATACGGCAAGGGCATCGGCGCGGGCCATCGCGGTGAGTTGATGAGACCCTTGACCGCCCGCCCGCGAGACATGCCATCGACCATCGGCTTCGACGCGACCCATCACCCGCAAGAAGTGAGTCTTGCCATCAGCGCTGTGAGACAGCGAATCGTCGGCTATCGCCGCAACGATCGGGAGCGGCGATCGGGGCTGGCCGGCCATGATCTCGAGCGATGGCCTGGCGAACAATTCGAACGAGACCATCGATGAGACCGGGTTGCCGGGCAACCCAAATACGGGGACATCACCGATGAGTCCAAAGGCAAAAGGTTTGGCGGGCTTGATCGCCACTTGCATCCAACGCATGTCGCCGATCTCGTCGAGCACCACTTTGACGTAGTCGAACGCCCCCATCGACACGCCCCCCGATGACAAGATGGCGTCGCACGTCTCGGCCCCGTCGAGGAAGGCTCGCCGGATGAGGTCGGGGTCGTCGACCGCGATGCCGAGATCGACGGCTTCGCAGCCTGAGGCTGCCACCAACGCCAAAAGAGTGTGACGGTTGGAGTCGCGGATCTCTCCCGGCATCAGAGGCCGGTCGTCGTCAACCAATTCGTCTCCGGTGGAAATTACTCCGACCCGGGGCCGCCGGATCACCTCGACAGCCCTGACCCCAACACTGGCCAGCACACCAAGGTGGCCGGGGGTGAGCAAGGTTGCGGCGGGAAACAAGACGTCACCGGGTTGGACGTCTTCGCCCGCGCCGCGCACGTGATTGCCTACCGGAACGGTGATCTCGATCTCGACGCTTTGTTCGTCAGCGGCGAGAACCGTTCGCTCGACCATCACCACTGCGTCGGCCCCCGCCGGCATCGGCGCGCCGGTCATGATCCGGATCGCCTGACCGGCCTCGAGCGTGCCCTCAAATGTCGAACCGGCCGCAACAGTTCCGACCATGTCCAAAACAACGGGAACGTCTGTGGTGTCAGCCGACCTCACGGCAAACCCGTCCATGGCCGTATTGGCAAATGGCGGCACCTGCTCGGTCGCGACAACCGCGTCGGCCAGCACCATTGCATCGGCCTCGGCAATCGGGACCTCGACCGCCGACAACGACGAAATCCGGTCGAGTACAAATTCGCGGGCGTCTTCAAGAGAAATCACGACGTCAGAATGCCACTCCAAACCGGACGACCCAACCCAGGCCGCGGTTGGTCACCCGAGCGAACGTCGCTCCACGATCTCGCGAAGCATGGTCGCCACGGCCTCACCCGCTTCGCGATCATCCAAGGAAAGTTCGATGTTGGCCCGCAACCAATCAAGTTTCTGGCCAGCGTCGTATCCGGCTTCGTCGATCACAACACCGCGGAGGCCCGGATTGCCAATCAACATGGCCATGGCATCGGTCAGCTGGATCTCGCCACCCTTACCGGGAGGGGTGCGCTCGAGTCGTTCGAAAATTTCGGGGGTGAACACGTACCGCCCTGTGACCTTCAGGTTTGAGGGCGCATCGGCAAATGCCGGCTTCTCGACAATGCGATCGATGTTGACAAGATCACCATCGCGGTGATCAAAACCGGCGCAGCCGTAGTTGGAAATATCCGGACCATCAACCGCAAAGAGCGAAACACACGACTCGTTGGTCTGCTCGGTCACTTCGATCATGCGACGCAACGTGGCGCCGCCGTCGGGCATGAGTTCGTCAGGCAACAGCACCGCAAAAGGCCTATCGCCGACGTGGCGGGCCGCCATCAAAACGGCGTGACCGAGTCCGAGCGGCGCTCCTTGGCGGGTGAAATGAAACGTCGCCAGATCGGAGATTCTCCGAACGCTGTGCAAAAGGTCGTCCTTGCCTTTGGCCTCAAGGAGCGCTTCGAGCTCGGGCATACGATCAAAATGGTCTTCGAGAGCCTTCTTGGCCGGACTGGTGATAATCAACACATCGTCGATCCCGGCCGCAACAGCTTCTTCGACCACCCACTGAATCGACGGCCGGTCGACCACAGTCAACATTTCCTTGGGTTGGGCTTTGGTGGCCGGCAAAAAGCGGGTTCCGAGTCCGGCCGCGGGGATGACCGCGGTACGCACCTTCTCTTCTGACCTACTGTCTCCTGGCCGACTGTCGCTCATCATCTCTTCACCATCACGTACTCGCCATCCTTTATTCGCCCGTCGGCGCAGCCCAACGAAAGGTGAGCTTCAGTGTCGCAGCATCTTGCGAATATTTGATTGGTGGCGAACCACCAAGATTGCCGCGATACCCGCAGACACCGCGACCTCCCACATCGGTCGGCCGGCGACGAGGCTGACCACCGGGAACGCCAACGCGATCGATAGCGAACCCAACGCCGCTACCCGCCCGAACTTGACGACCAAAAAGAACAGTGCGGCGCAAGCAACCGCTATCAGCGGGTTGATCATGAGTCCGCCGCCGCCCGCGGTCGCCACGCCTTTCCCACCGCGCAGACGGCGCTGTACCGGCCAGACATGACCAACAACGGCCGCGGCCCACACCGCGTGAGCCTCGGGGCGACCCGCCACCAACAACGCGATCAACACCGGTACGGCCCCTTTGAGGGCGTCGATGACACCAACAATGATGCCAGCCCGCTTGCCGCTCAACCGGTAGACGTTCGACGCCCCCGGGTTGCGCGACCCGTGCTTGGTCGGGTCGGTTCCGATCCGTCGTCCGATCATCAACGCGGTAGGAAAAGTTCCCACCAAATAGGCGACGACGATCCCCACAACCAACAGCACGTCGACATCGTACGGTGCCGCGCCGGGTGACCGCCGGTATCCTCCACGTCGTGCCGACCTATGACTACCGCTGCGAACGCACCGGCGAGATGTTTGAGCTTTGGCAATCGTTCTCAGACGACAGCCTCACTGTGTGCCCGCAAACCCACGACGGCGAGGACAAGGTCTGTGGCGCCGAGGTCAAGAAGGTCTTCTCGAAGGTAGGCATTGCCTTCAAAGGCGACGGGTTCTACAAGAACGATCACGGCTCGAGTTCCAAGCCGTCCTCCACCGCAACCTCCGAGTCTCAGTCGTCCGGCTCGACTTCTGGCGACAGCAAGTCGGACTCGTCAACCTCAACCAACTCGTCGGCCGATTCCAACGGCTCGTCTAATTCGTCGTCCTCGACGGCCACATCGACTTCGACAACAGCTGCGTCTTCGGACAGCTGAACTCGAGCGCATCGCGCTCCGCAATCTGATCGTTCGACTTCCCCGCCGAACCCAACTCTTTTGTGGAGATTTCCGATGTCTGAGCTCTCGCGCCCAGCAGCCAATTCCTTCGACGTTTCTGTCCTCAGATCGCGCCTTCGCTCGTCCGGGCGGCGCTACCGCCTCGGACGCCTAACAACCGTCGTCGCTATCGGCCTCGTTTTGGGGTCTCGACTCAGTAGCGCCCAATCGAGCGCGGCAGCCAACCGAGACCAATGGGGTACCGCTGCACAAGTGTTGGTGATGCAAAACGATCTTGCGGCCGGCGACACGATCGGCGCTGACGACTTTGCTTGGACCGATTTGCCCACAATCGCTGTGCCAGCCGACGCTGCATCGTCAGACCCAACGGGGATGCGGGTCAGCGTTGCGGTCGCGGCCGGGGAAATACTGCGAGATCAGCGTCTCGTAGCATTCGCACCTTCGGCCTTGGGCGCCCGCCTCGAGGCTGGCTATGTCGGACTAACCCTTGATGTCGATGCCGACATCTATGTCGTGGGGAACCGAGTCGACCTGTTCGACGCCCTCGATGCCTACCTGGTTGTGCCCGCCGCCGTGGTTGTCGACGTCGGCGATGGTCAGATAACGGTTGCCACCCCCGCGGCCGAAGCGCCAAACGTGATCAAGTCGATGTCGATGGGTGGAGTCGCGATCGCACTAGTGGGCTAACCGCAGATAGCGCTGCTCAACGCCACCCGGTGGCAAGGATCAACAACACCGAGACGCCGGCCACTACACGGTACGCGACGAAGGGCTGGAAGGTTCGTGTCCGGATGATGCGCAGCGTGCCCCATACCGCCGCAAAACCGGTCAGCGCCGAAGCCACCATTCCCCAAATAAAGGCCGGCCAGAAATCGGAAGGGATCGACGCGTCGAGAAGCGAGAACACCCCAGCACCGGCGATCACCGGCAGGCTCATCAAGAACACAAGACGGGCGGCAGCATCACGCTCAAAACCGAGCCCTCGACAGACCGTGAGCGTGGCCCCCGAACGGCTGACACCTGGCTGAAGAGCCAGCGCCTGTCCGACGCCCATGGCCAGCGCGTCCCTGAGATTGAATTCGTCCAGCGAACGTCGTTGCGCAAGGCGATCGGCCGCCAACAAGACGAGGCCAAAGATGATGAGCATCACCGCGATCATGGCGATGCTGTCGAGCTTGGCAATCTGGTCTTTGAGCAAAACGCCGGTGACGCCGGCCGGCAGCACCGACGCCACCAAGAACCACGCGATCCGCCCATCGGTATCGAGCGGCTTGCCGCCGAGCGGCGCCAACCCTTTGGTGAGGTACTTCCACACGTCTCGACGAAGGTAAGCAATCGCTCCGACCAGGGTGCCGAGGTGCACGGCGACATCGAACGATGTCTCGAGTTCGTCGGTGAGTTCGTCCCACCCGAAAAGCCATCGGGTGAGCTCGAGATGGGCGCTGGAGGAGATCGGCAGAAACTCCGAAATGCCTTGCACAATGCCCAGAACAATGGCGTGAAGGATCGGCATACGGGCGCTGATACTACGCTGACGGCTCAGTCATCGTCGCCACCGAGCGCCAATCCGTCGAGCACGACCGATGGCACGAAAGCGCCGCTCGGCTGGCGCTCGAGGTCGGCACCAACGCTGACGATGTCGAGCAGCATCCTCGGTATCGCTCCGGCCAACGTGGCTTCCCGGATCGGATCGGCCAGTTCGCCGTTTCGGATCCTCACCCCTTCGACCCCAACCGATAGATCACCGCTGACGGCATTAACGCCACTGTGGAGTCCCTGAAGCGAGCAAACCAAGAGGCCGTCGTCGATGCCGCCAATGAGAGACTCGAGCGACCCTTCGCCGGGGGCGACATTCAATGAGCGAAAACCAGGGCTGGGCGTCCCTCGAACCGACCGCAACGCTGACCCCGTCGAAACAACTCCCAAACCGCGGGCGCTGCGGCTGTCGTGTAAAAAACCGTCGAGCACCCCGGCCGAGACGAGTGGCACCCGCCGACAAGCGAGCCCCTCGCCGTCGATCGCCGACGCACCAAGTGAGCGCGGGTCGGTCGGCTCGTCAAACATCGTCAGCGTCGGAGCTGCCACCGGTGAACCCAACCGATCACCAAAAGGAGTACGGCCTTTGACCACCCGTTCGCCCGACAACATCGAAGCAACTATGCCAAGCACCGTGGCGGCAAACCGCGGTTCGAGCACAACCAGCGGCCGACCAGACAGGGGCCGGCGCGCGCCGAGTAGCTGCACCCCTCGCTCGACGGCACGCGCTGCCAGCGCCGCAGTGTCGATCTCCTCCGGTGCCACTGCGGCATCAACGGCCGAACCGGTGCGGGTTCCTCCGCCGACGTCGTCGAGCAGAGCGCTCGTGGACATCGACACCGACGAGCCGCGGTCCCAACGGTCGATTCCGAGCGAGTTGACGATGGCGCTCTCGGCCCGAGTATCGGCATAGATCGAGGCCCGGACCCCGCGTACTCGCGGGTCCGCGGCCCGGGTTGCGGCCTCAAGAGCGAGTGCCATGTCGACTTTGTCGTCGACACTGGTTTGTCCGACGCGGTCGTCCCAAGGATCTATGTCGACCGGATCGACGCCATCCGGGGCGGCGAAACCCACACGATCATCAGGTTGAGCAAAGGAAGCATTGTCGCGCGCCTCGGCCAGAAGCGACCGCACGACATCGGGGTCGAAACTGCCGGCATGGGCGACCCCCTCGCGGCCGTTACGGATGACACGGACGCCTACGCCCATGCTTTCGGCAACCGTCAGAGACTCGACGGCGCCGCCGTGGACCCGCACCTCGGTGCGCACCGCGCTACCGGCACAGACCTCGACCGACTCTCCGCGCTGGGCATCGGCCACGATCGAACGAGCCAGCGCAATGGATTGTTGCTGCCGCTGGGCCACGCGGTTAGGCCCCCGACATCGTGACGTCGTCGACCACGAGTGTTACCCCCGCCGCGCTCATGGGCAACCACTCGATGTCGCTGCCGACCGCCACGATGTCTTTTAGGAGTCGCTGCAAAGTGGACGCGATCGTGACCTCGCGGATTGGTTCGGCCAACTCGCCGCCGCGTATGCGCAGTCCCTCGGCGCCGGTGGAGAAATCGCCGGAGATCGGATTCACACCGGAATGAAGGCCGGCCACGCCCTGAACCAGGAAACCGTTGTCGATCCCGGAGATCAGATCGGCTTGGCTGACGTTGCCAGGCATGAGCGACAGCGACTGCGCCCCTACCGACGGCGCACTTTTGAACCCCCCGCGCACCGCCGATCCGGTGGACGCGGTGCCCGACCGACGACCTGAGTACGAGTTGTGAAGAAATCCGGTCAGCACGCCGTTGGTGACGAGTGGCGTGGATCTGGTTGCCAGTCCTTCGCCATCGACCATTGACGCGGTGAATGCCGCCGGGTTGGTGGGGTCGTCGACGAGAGTGATCGAAGAAGCGGCCACTTTGTCTCCCATGCGCTCGGCGAACAACGAGCGACCCTTGAGCACTGCCTCCCCGGTGAGGGTATGGCCAACAATTCCGAGCAGTTGAGCGGTGACCCACGGATCGAGCACAACGGTTAGTCGCTCCGAAGCCGGCTTGGATGCCCCAAGCAACCGGGTGGCTCGCTCCGCAGCATCAGCAGCCGCTACCAATACGTCGAGTTGATGTGGGTTGCGGGCAATCGAGAATCCGAACCCGGTTTGGGTCTCGCCGTCGGCTTCGGCCAGGGCATAAGCCGACACGTAACAGCCAGTCTCGCGAGTGCTGGAGGCAATGCCGGTAGACGTGGCAACGGCCGACTCGTAGAGGGTGTCGATGTACTCCGCCGACTCGATGCCACTGATGCGAGGGTCGGCGGCCAGGGTGGCCCGCTCGAGTTCGATCGCCAGTGCGATCTTCTCGTCGGTCGAAAAAGCTTCCATCTCTGGGCTGAACAAAGCAAGATCGGCAGGAGCAACCCCGTCGGCTTGTGCTACGCCGTTGAATTCGTCGGGTTCGGCGAACCCGGCGTTATCTCGGGCCTCGCGCAGCGTCTCGCCGAGCGCATCTTTATCGAGGGTCCCGGCGTAGGCATATCCCTGCTTGCCGCCAGCAACGACCCGAACGCCGATCCCGCGGGACTCGGCGCTGGTAAGCGACTCGATCTCGGCGCCATAGGCCCGAACTTCGGTTTCTCGCTCGTGAACAACAAAGGCTTCGACCTGTTCGCCGTCACGGGCCCAACCGGCAACCTGGGTGGCAATATCAAGAAGTTCAGACATGTCAGGCTGCGGTGCCGCCAACCGTGAGGCTTGTGACCCGTAGCGTCGGGGTCCCGTCGCCCACCGGCACGCCCTGGCCGTCCTTGCCGCAGGTGCCCGGTGAGCCCATGGCAAAGTCGTTGCCGAGCGCATCGATGCGGGTCAGTACCTCTGGTCCGTTGCCGATGAGGTTTCCTTCGCGAATCGGTTCGGTGATCTGGCCGTCTTCGATCAGGTAAGCCTCGGTCATACCGAACACAAAATCGCCGGTTGCCGTGTTGACTTGGCCTCCACCAAGCTCGGCGACATAGACGCCGGAGTCGGTGCCGGCAATGATGTCGGCAGGGTCGTCGGGGCCGGCGGTGATATAGGTGTTGGTCATGCGCACCATGGGCAGATGCTGATAGCTCTGGCGGCGACCGTTGCCCGAACTCGCCCGGCCTTGTTTGCGGGCCCGAAGTCCGTCCCACATGTAGTCGGTGAGCACACCATCTTGGATCAAGACGTTGCGACCGGCTGGGCGACCCTCGTCGTCGATCGCGAAATGACCCCACTCGCCAGCCATGGTGCCGTCGTCTATGAGAGTGACAAGAGGGCTCGCGACCTGCTCACCGACGCGGCCAGCAAACACCGAAGCGGATTTGCCAACAAGATCGGCTTCGAGGCCGTGCCCGCAAGCCTCGTGAAATAGCACGCCACCGCCGCCCGGCCCGACCACTACCGGCACCGCACCCGAGGGAGCGGGACGAGCGGACAGCTTGGTGATTGCTCGGCGAGCGGCTCGCCGGCCCATCTCTTCGACATCGGTTTCGTCGAACAACTCGAAACCGACGGTGCGGCCGGCGCTCTCGCGCCCGGTTTGCAACCCCGTGTCGCCGGTGGCAACACAAGAAACCGAGAACAACGTGCGCACCTGATCGTCTTCGGCCAACAAACCTTCGGAGTTGGCCACAAGAATGCGACGACGGCTGTCGCCGTAACGAGCCGAGACCTGCGAGATACTCGACCCTTCGGTGCGGGCGGCCTCGTTGGCCAGCGTCAGTAGACCGACCTTGGTGGCCTTGGCGACCTCTTCGGGAGTGATCCGAGCGGGCGCGCTACGCGCCACGTTAATCGCCGACACCGGCACGACATTGGTGCCGCCACCACCGCCACGAGCGGCAGCCGCGGCGGCGCCAGCTGCCGCGGCAAGACCAGCTTCGGTCAGGTCGGCGGTGTGGGCGAAACCGGTCGTTTCGCCCACAACAACCCTGATACCGGCGCCCCGATCGCGGCCGCTGGTTAGTTCTTCGACCCGGCCGTCATCGAACACCGCCGACGACGAGCGTTTGTCTTCGACAAACACTTCGGCGAAGTCGCCACCGGTACGCATGGCGGCTGACAAGGTGCGGTTGATCAGTTCGTGGTCGAGCACAGGGCCTCCGGATCTGGGGAACCGCAATGGTACATCGCCGAGCCGCCCGCGCTGTTCCGGCGACTCAGCTGGTTTGTGGTGACGGCGCCTTGCCGGTCCCGAAATCCCAGCGGTACCAACTGAGGGTGCCTTCAAACGGCACCTCGATGAAGGCGTAGGCCACTTTGTCGCCCGCAAAACCAACCTCGACCTCGTCTGAGGTCAAAACGGTCTCGAGATCGCCGAGCAGTTCGCGGCGGATGTCGTCGACACCGTCGGGGCCGAACGAAATGTCACCTGGCCACACCTTGGGGAGGGCATCGATCGCCCCTTGCTCGAAAGCGGCGGCCCAATCGTCAGGCATTTCGGGGGCGGCCGTCTCGACCGTGAGCCAGCGCTGGCCGCCGTCGGGGCTCCATTCGGTGGTGATGACAGCCTCGAGAGTGCCATAGCCAACGTCGACAAACAGCGTCTGGGTTGCAAATCCGGACTCGACGCTCAGCGTCGCCAGCACCGCGGCCTCTATATCGGTCGGGGCGTTATCGGCAGTGTCGTTATCGGTCGGGGCGTTATCGGCAGGGGCTTGAGTATCAACCGGGGTCTCAGCAACGGGGGCTTGGACAAGCACCCCGTCGGAAAGCAGCGCGCTCGACCCTCCCTCGGTTATGAACGTGTCGGGCTCGCGGTCGTCGACCGTCGGGCCCGGTTCGAGCGAACCGCTATTTTGCTCTGGGTCGGCCGAAGCGGCCGAGCACCCCGACACCACAAGCGTCGCGGCAGCTAGGGCCGCGGCCAGACGAGACGAGGGTGGGCGGTTGGTGTTTGTTTGGTGAAGACGCATCGCGTCACCTCCTGGAGAGTTCCATCAGGTGACGGTGTCGATTCACACCGCAAGAGCGAGGCCGACCCTATCGTCAACCCCGGTACGATCCGACAGATGCCTGCCCAGCCGGTGCCAGATCCCCCGCGCACCCCCACCACCGCGCAACCCGAACCGGCGCTTCGATGGTGGGTCGAGATCCTGCTCACTCTCGGGTTCTATACGGTTTACTCGGCGGTGCGTAACCAGTTCGGATCGGCGCTGGGCGATTCGGCGGCGCAGTCGGCCTACGCCAACGCGGTACACGTCATCAATCTCGAAAAGGCGCTCGGGCTGTACCACGAAGAATGGATCCAAGCCAGGTTCATCGACTGGGACCGGTTCATCATCTTCTGGAACGTCTTCTACGGGTCGTTTCACTTCTTTGTGACCATCGGTGTGATGGTGCTGCTGTTCCGGAGATTTCCGGCCCGCTACGCCTACATGCGCGCCACGTTGTGCGCGGCGACGACGCTGGCGCTCATCGGATTTGCCTTCTTCCCTCTGATGCCGCCGAGGCTGCTGAGCAACTGCGTGTCGCAATACGGCGCGTGCCAGAGCGGCCATGCCTACCTCGACACGTTGGTCAGTCCCGGCGGTCTTTGGTCGTTCGAATCGGGGACGATGGAGACAATCTCGAATCAGTACGCGGCGATGCCGAGCCTTCACATTGCCTGGTCGACGTGGTGCGCAATCGCGCTGTTTCCGGTTCTGGCCCGCCGTTGGTCGCGGGTCGCGATCGTGTTGTACCCGATGATCACCTTGTTTGCGATCATCGTCACAGCCAACCATTTCTGGATTGACGCAGCGGGTGGTTTGCTCGCTCTTGGTGTCGCCCTCAAGGTTGCACCGGCACTGACCCGGATTCTGCCTGGTCCTACGGGTAACCTTCGAAGCGATGTTGATCGACGCCCTCTCCGGACCTGACGACCTGCGCGGCCGAAGCTACGCCGAACTCGAAGACTTGGCCGAACAGATTCGCCACCTTGTCATCGACTCGGTCAACGAACACGGCGGGCACCTCGGCTCGAACTTGGGTGCGGTCGAACTCACGATTGCCCTGCATCGAGTTTTTCGATCACCCCACGACGTAATCCTGTGGGACACCGGTCACCAGGCTTATGTGCACAAGATCGTCACCGGCCGAGCCGCACAGTTCCGCGATCTACGCGAAGGCGGTGGACTGTCGGGTTATCCCAGCCGGGAAGAATCCGAACACGACTGGATCGAGAACAGTCACGCATCAACAGTGTTGAGCTACGCCCACGGACTCGCCACCGCGTTCAAAGCCAACGACGAACGGCGCCGGGTAGTGGCTGTGATCGGCGATGGAGCGATGACCGGTGGTATGGCGTTCGAAGGTCTCAACAATCTCGGGCACAGCGGCCGCGACGTCGTGATTGTCCTCAACGACAACGGCCGCTCGTACGCCCCCACCGTCTCGCGCCTCTCCGAGAGCCTGGTCAAGATCCGCAACAACCCCACCTACATGCGGCGCCAGGCCAAGATCGAGGAGATCGCCGAGCGCATCCCTTGGGTCGGCGAACAGATCACCCGCGGCCTCAAGATGTCGAAGGCCGCAGTGCGAGAGATGTGGGAGCCGTCGGCGTTCTTCGAAGACCTCGGAGTGCGTTACATGGGACCCTTCGATGGCCACGACGTGGCGTCGGTCGAAGAAGCGTTGGAAAACGCGGCCGAGTTCGAGGGCCCCGTCGTGGTCCACGTTTTGACTCAAAAAGGTCGCGGCTACGGCCCCGCCGAGCAAGACCACATCAAGTACATGCACGACACCGGCTCCATGAAAGAAGGGTCCTACACCGCGGCGTTCTCCGAAACCCTGGTCAAGCTCGGCGACCAATACCCCGAGTTGGTGGCAATAACCGCAGCGATGCCCGACTCAACCGGGCTGCTGCCGTTTCGAGAACGGTTCCCCGACCGTTGCATCGATGTTGGCATCGCCGAGCAACATGCTGTCACCGCGGCCGCCGGCATGGCTATGGGTGGGCTACGACCCTTGATCGCGGTCTACTCGACGTTTCTCACCCGCGCCATCGATCAGGTAAACCTCGACGTCGGTTTGCACGGTCAACCGGTCATCTTCTGTCTAGACCGGGCCGGCGTCACCGGTCCCGACGGAGCGTCTCATCACGGAGTTCTCGATCTGGTCCTGCTGACCAAGGTGCCGGGCATGACAGTTTTTGCCCCATCGAGCTACCAGGAACTCCAGCAGATGATGGAGGACGCCATGGGCCTCACCGATGGCCCAGTGGCGATTCGCTGGTCGCGGGGCAAAACCCCTCACGTTGACCACGAGGACGTCGGACGGGGTCTGCAAGCACGCAAAGTTCGCGATGGTTCCAAGCGCGTAGCACTTCTCGGATTCGGTCAGATGCTCCCCGCAACGATGGCCGCCGCCGACCTACTCGCGTCGCAAGGGGTAGACGCCACTGTTTACGACCCGCGCGTTGTGGTGCCGCTCGACCCGGCCATGATCGACGACATTGCCGAGCACGACATCGTTGTCACCGTCGAAGACGGGCTCCGCATCGGCGGTGCCGGTGCGGCGGTGCGCGACGCGTTGGGCGACCGCGACGCCAACTGCCGGGTCCGGGTCCTCGGCGTGCCGGTCGAGTACATCCCCCACGATCACCCCGACGTGATCCACGCCCGCTTCGGGCTAGATGCCGAGGGCATCGCCGGCAGCGTCTCGAAACTGCTCGACTAAAGCCAGCATTCAGCTGTAGTACGGGTTTTCGCCTTGTTGGTGATCGGTGGCGTCAACTACTTCGGTTACCTCGGGCACGGCTTCGAGGATCGCTTTTTGAATGCCCTCTTGGAGGGTTGCGGCGCTCATCGAGCATCCCTGGCAACCGCCGCCCATAGTGACGTAAGCGGTCTGGCCTTCGACGCCGACCAGATCGGCGTACCCGCCGTGGGAGGCCAGCGCCGGGTTGATGCGCTCGGCCAACAAAACAGTGATCTTGTTGGCGGCGTCTCCGGTGAGTTCGAGCTGGCCCATGTCTCCGAGTGGGTTCGGCCGGTTCGGGTTACGAATAACCAACCCGCCCTGACCAGCGACCGAAGGCAGGTCGAGGGTCGAGCCCCGCATGGCGTCGACGCTGTTAGCCGGGATGATCACGCTCAAGCCGCTCACCTCATGGATGTGATCGTCCTCGGCGGCTTCGGCAATCGGCTCGAGCGAAAGGTCGTAGGTGTAGTCGACCCCTAACGCGCCAGTCACCTCGACCCGCAGGCCGAGTGCTTCGGCATCGTCTTCCTTGGATCGGATCTCGAACACTGTCTCGCGCGCCGCGTCGCTCACGATGAGGATTTCTTCGGCCCGGTCGGTACTGGTCTGCTCAGCCGTATCGGTCATGGCAACAAGGCTACCCAGCTGGCCTTGATCAGCGACTGTCGATTTCTTCGAGCTCGCTCGACAATTCGAGCCAACGCTCTTCGTGACTCGCCAATTCGGCCTCCCGGGCCGCCAACTCAGCACCCGATCGAGCGAGGATCTCGTGGTCGTCGCTGGCGGCCAGCAACGCTTCGTGGAGCGCGGCGATCGATTTCTCGAGCTTGGCCAGCGCCTTTTCGGTTTGTTTCAGTTCGTGACGCACGGTGCTGCGAGAGCGAGTGGTCGTGGTGACAACAGCCGCGGGTTGCTTCGGTGCGCCGGGGCGCGGGTCGTTGCCACTCTTGACCCCAAGGTTGCGGACGTTGGTGCCCGATACCCGGTCTTGGAGCCAACCGGCGTAGCCACCGGGCCAGCGCTGAGCACGCCCGTTGTGGATAACCAGCACGTCGTCGACCGTGCGGTCGAGAAACGTACGATCGTGGCTGATCACGACAACCGCCCCCGGCCACTCGTCGAGAAAGTCCTCGAGGGCTCTGAGCGTGTCGAGATCCAGGTCGTTGGTGGGCTCGTCGAGCAACAACACGTTGGGTTTCGCCGACAGAGTCAGAACCAGTTGCAACCGCCGTCGTTCGCCGCCCGACAAGAGCTCGATCGGTGAGCGCTGGACATCGCTGTCGAACCAGAAACGTTCGAGCAGGGCCACGTCCCACCAGTCGGGTTCGGCGCCATCACCGGCAATTGCTTGGCGGACCCGCATCTTTGGGTCGAGGGTTCGCCCCTGCTGGTCGTGTAGTCCAATATCGACCGTGGGGCCGACCTTACGCACGCCGGCCTGCGGCTCGCGGCGCCCGGCGATCACATCGAGCAACGTCGACTTTCCCGACCCGTTGGGGCCCACGATGCCGATCCGTTCGCGCCGATCGAGCAACAGGTCGAGTCCGGTCACCAATGGAGGCAGCCCATCGAAACCGATGGTGACGTCGTGCAACTCGACGACTTGATCGCCCAATCGAGGCGTGCCCTTGTGCAAACTTGCAAGGTCAAGATCGCCGGAACGTTCCGGACCGTCGGGCTTGCCATCTATCAACTCGTTGGCACGTTCGATGCGCGACCGGCTCTTGCGGGTCCTGGCTTTGGCGCCGCGGCGAAGCCAAGCCAACTCACGGCGGGCCAAGTTTTGCCGAGTCGATTCGTGAGCCGCGGCCCGTTCTTCGCGAGCAGCGCGGCCTTGGAGATAACCGTCGTAGCCGCCGTCGTGGACGTAGGAGACCCCTCGGTCAAGTTCGAGAACCCGTGTTGCCACCCCGTCGAGAACATGCCGGTCGTGGGTGACAATCACCAGTCCCCCACGAAACGCCGCCAACTCATGCTCGAGCCATTCGATGGCGTCGACGTCGAGATGGTTGGTGGGTTCGTCCAGAATCAACAGGTCGGCGTCGGCAACCAGAGCCTTGGCCAACGAGACCCGCTTTTCTTGGCCACCGGACAGCTCCCGCACCGACCGGTCAATGTCGGGGCCGAGGCCCAGTCGATGAATCGCCGACTCGCCGCGCCACCCGCCACCCACTGCTTCGCGCACGCTGCCGTCGGGCAAGGTCGACACTTGATCGACAGCGGCAATGGTGACATCTCGGCCGCGCCGAACCGTGCCGGACTCGGCGTCTCGGGTACCGGCAATGAGCGACAGCAAGGTCGACTTGCCGGTTCCGTTGATACCGACCACCCCCAGCCGGTCACCAGTCGCTACCGTTACCGACACGTCGGTGAAGAGTGGTCGGTCCGGCCGACTCATGCAGACGTCCACAACGTCGATGAGGATCACGTGGCGCAGACTACGAGCGAACCAGGCCCATGCCGCACCGCCACCGGCTGACACGCGAGCTGGCAGCGCGCCCGCCATGGCGGGCCGGTCCGCTGGCCAAGACCATGGGTCGTGTCAACCGCCACGTTCGAGACGTTTCGGCCAGCGTCGACCCGATCGAGCGCGAATGGCATCGGCTGACCGCCGACGCTCTCGACACCGATCATCCCCGTTGGGTGGTGCTCGGAGACTCCACCGCCCAGGCCATCGGCGCCACCGGTTTGCATCACGGGTGGGTACACCGAATCGCCGATGCTCTCAGCGCCGAGAACCGCCCGCACGCGGTCGTCAACCTGAGTCGCAGCGGCGCGGGCGTTACGCACGTCATCGACGAACAACTCCCCCTGCTCGATCATCTCGAGGAGCGAGCCGCGATTGTGACCATTTGTGTCGGGGCCAACGACTTGATGCGCAATCCTCACGCGCCGGCACTGGCTCGCAAGATGATCGACCTCGCCGCGGCCGCACCCACGGGCTCAATTATCGCCACGTTGCCGTCGCCCCGGCTCAGTCCCTCAGCGGTCGTGGTCAACCGGGCGATACGTCAGGGAGCGGATGCTCACGGCCATCGGGTGGCCGACCTGACCCCCCACCTGTCATCGCCGTTCAAAGGTCTGGCCAAGGATCGGTTCCACCCCAACGACCTCGGCTACCAAGCGTGGGTTAGAGCGTTCGCCGAGCCGCTCGATCTGGACCAAACCGAGACCGGCGCGAGCCAACGAGTTACCGCTAGTTGAGGCTGACCCGACCCCGAAGCGCTCTGAACGACAGGGTTTGGCTCACAACCGCGAGCCCGAGAATCGCCAAGAATGACTTTGCCAGCTCGCGCCATTGCCATCCCACGAACAGCGACCTCAGGCCAGCCAAGAGATAAGTGACCGGATTGAACCGCGCCACCTCGGCCAACCAGCCGGTCATCGAGTCGAGTGGCAAGTAGGCGGTGGTCAAGAACGCGAACGGAAAGAACAACAAGAACGACGAGTTGACGGCTCCGGGGTTCCCCGTCTTGAGGGCAATCGCGTAAGGGATACCGGTATAAGCAACTCCCCAGCACGCTCCGATCGTGACGAACATCAACACGCCAAGCGGACCGGTCGGGAAGCGAACCCCGATCGCGAAACCCAAAACGATCACCGGAACAGCCAACATCACCACCAACACGAAATCGGCAAGCATGTGGCCAAGGAGGAGGGCCCGACGAGACACCGGCGTGGTCATAAGCCGATCGAAATATCCGTTCTGGATATCGAGCACGAGGGCCGGAGCACGCGAAACGCCGGTCACGGCAAACACGATGCTCACCGGGAGTTGAAACGCCTTGTAGCTGATCTCGATGTCGGTGAACGCCGCAACGTCTTGAAGAGAACCAATGTTCACCATCAAGAAGAACAATGGGATCATCAGCGCCGGCACCACCGTTGGCAGATCGCGGGGCAACTGACGAATGGATCTTCGGGCAATGGATACGACGTCTTGGACGAAGCCCGCCTTGCGAGCAACAATCGGTGCGCACATGGTTATTGCATCAGTATCAGCGGTCATGCCGCGCCTCCTTCGAGTCGGTGTCCGGTCACATCGAGAAATACGTCGTCGAGGGTTGGTGTGCGTAGCGACAACTCACGGACCTCTACTCCTGCCCCCGCCAAAGCCAAGGCAATGGGACTAAGGGCACGACCGCCGTTTTCGGTGCTCACCCGAACCTCGTCGCCAAATACGTCGACCGGTCCCAGCCCATCGATGCCAGTGAGAGCGGCTTGAGCAGCGGCGGTGGCGCCATCGACCACCGCGGTTACCACGTCGGTTCCGATCGACCGCTTGAGTTCGGCGGGCGTCCCCTCGGCCACAATGGTGCCGTGGTCGATGATGCCGACACGGTCAGCAAGTTCGTCGGCCTCCTCGAGATATTGGGTGGTGAGGAAGAGAGTTAGCCCTACTTCCTCGTTGAGGCGGCGCACCTCCTCCCAAACCCTTTGGCGGCCGGCAGGATCGAGACCGGTCGTCGGTTCATCCAGGAACAAAACCCTGGGGTTGTGCATAAGCGCGGCGGCAAGGTCGAGTCGGCGGGCCATGCCCCCCGAGTAAGTTCCGACCAGGCGGTCGATGGCGTCCATATCGATGATGGGCGACAGCTCCTGAATCCGTCGTTCGATCTCGGCGCGGGTTAGTCCGAACAATCGACCCTGGGTAAGAAGGATTTCGCGGCCCGTCATGTTTTGGTCAAGGCCTGCTTCTTGAAGCGCCACACCTATTGCCAAACGCACTTCGTCAGGCGACTCGACAACGTCGAGACCAGCGACACTGGCCGAACCACTTGTTGGCGCCAGCAGCGTGCAGAGCATTCGGACAACGGTGGACTTGCCCGCACCATTGGGGCCCAGAAAACCGTAGATCTCGCCGGGCTCGACAACAAGGTTTATGCCGTCGACCGCGGTCAGAGGGCCGAAGGAGCGCACGAGATTTTGCACTCGTACGCCCGCGTGTTCACGTATCGTCATGACCTACGACGATAGCCAGGGCCTGCGACACGGCGGGAAGTTTCCCACCCGCTCACGGGTTTCAGCCCCCAAGCGAACACAATCGCGCCCAAGGAGACAAGAAATGTCAGACCGCAACCAAATCGACGCCATCGACTTTTACTGGCGACCCGGTTGCGGGTTCTGCATGATGCTCGACCGAGCCCTGTCCAAGGCCGACGTGAAACTCGACAAGCACAACATCTGGGACGACCCCAGTTATGCAGCCACGGTTCGATCCCACGCCAACGGCAACGAGACCGTGCCCACGATCGTGATCGGCGACCAAGCGCTCGTGAACCCCTCCGCCGACGATGTTCTTGCCGTGCTATCGCAGAAAGCGCCGCACCTCGTGCCTGACGGCTGGACCCCGCCGGAGCCAGGTCGCATCGGCCGGGCCGCTCGGCGATTGCTCGGCGGCTGATCGAACCCCCGACGCGCTACTTAAGGAAGCGACCACAAACCGGCCAGGGCTGATCGCCCCGCCTGGCGTAGAGTTCACGCGCTCTGGCGTCTTGTTCCGCGGGTGGAGCCAGGGCCGGGTCGCCGTGGCCGCCGACCGTGCGCCAGGTCGCAAAGTCGAACTGATAGGCGCCGCGGTAGAGCCCCGACGGACTAATCGCTTCGTAGTTGTGAGTCGACTCGCAGAACCGCAGCTTTTCCCACTTGTCGGCAGGCGCCATGCCGTAAGCGCCCTCCTTGATCGCGATCTCGGCACGATCCCAAGCTTCGGCAAGAGGCAGCACCTCGTTGGCCTCGACCGCTCGCTGTTCGATCGCCGCGAGATCGTCATCGATCGCCATTATTTGAACTCGGAGCTCGTTCGCGGCTTCGATCGTGGCCAGAACCTCGTCGCTGGCCTTGGCCCGCAACAATCGGAGTCGGTCGATGGCTTGGCTCGACGAGCCGGCGTGGGCTTTCACCAAATGTTGCCGCCACGCAAAGTCGTTGGCGCCCCCAACGCTGGCCAACAACTCCAGTTGGCCAGACTCCCCACCAGTGATGAACGCCTGCACCGCGAGACGTTGCAAATTTGTGAGCGCGGCGTCGATCTCGGCCACTTGACGACGCTGATCTTCGGCAAGTTTTTCGCGCTGTTGCAACACTGCAGCAAGCTGCGCCTCTGCGGAGGTCAAATCGGCAAGAACCGTGGCTCGCTCATCAGCGATTTGGGCGAGGTCGTGACGGATCGAGTCACCAGAAGGAATATCGCCGCGCAAATCTGATGCCGACTCGGCGGCGGCTCCCAGTGACCACCACGTGGCACTCAGCATCAAGGCCACCAACATCAACACGAACGCCGCCGAGCCTGGTCGCGACGATCTGTCGATGCGAGGGTCCCACGACGGTTCGGGGGCGACGGAGCAGAAACGAAAAGACATGACAAGACCTGAGCGGGCCAGGGGCTCACACGCGACAGCGTGCCGAACGACCCTCCACCCGTCAACCGTGGGAGGCTATCGACCAAATCGTCTCGTGGAAAGGGGCCGACTTGGTTGTTGGGCCAAGCGCTACGCTCCGCGATATGCCCGAGCGCTCAACCACTCCTCCGATCGACGCCGTCGTGCTGGTGAGCTTCGGGGGTCCAGAGCGACCGGATGACGTCATGGCGTTCCTCGAGCGAGTCACCGGCGGACGCAACATTCCCGCCGAACGGCTAGCCACAGTTGCGGCCCAATACGACTCTGTTGGTGGCGTTAGCCCACTCAATAGTCAGTGCCGTCAGATTCGAGACAGCCTGCGAGCCGAGCTCCAAGACCGCGGACGTTCATTACCGGTCTATTGGGGCAACCGAAACTGGACACCATTGCTCGACGAAACCGTGGCCGAAATGGCCAAGGACGGTGTTCGCCACGCGGTGGCCATCGTTACGTCGGCCTATAGCTCCTACTCGGGGTGCCGCCAGTACTTAGACGACATCGAAGCTGCCCGTGAGGCCGTGGGTAGCAACGCTCCGATGATTACGAAAGTCCGACCGTATTTCAATCATCCGGGGTTCATCGGGCCGTTCACGGAGTCGACGATCGCGGCCCTCGGCCAACTCACCGCCCCGACCCCAAGCACGCCGCTCGTTTTCACGGCCCACTCAATCCCCACCGCACAGGCCCAAACCTCCGACTACGAAACTCAGCTGCGCGAAGCCGCCCGACTGATCGTCGAAGGCGTGGGCCCCTCGGACCGACCGTGGACCTTGGTGTGGCAGAGTCGCTCTGGTCCGCCGTCGGTGCCTTGGCTCGAGCCCGACATCAACGATGAGCTCGCCCGACTTCGCAACCGCGGTGAACAAGAAGCAGTGATCGTGCCCATTGGGTTCGTGAGCGACCATATGGAGGTGTTGTTCGACCTCGACGTCCAAGCAGCTCGTACCGCGGCGGAGATCGGAATCAATGTTGAACGAGCCGTATCGCCCGGCACCGGGCCCCACAGCCGGTTCGTCGAAATGTTGGCCGACCTCGTCGAGGAACACACACTCGGACGAACCCCGGTAGCGCTCGGGTCGTTGGGTCCCAGACAATCCCCGTGCCCGAATAGTTGTTGTCCCAGGCATTCTCCCAAGGGCTGATTGCCGCTATCGACGTCACCTGACCAGCACGGTCCCCTACAGCCCGCGCGAATCTGACTACTGTGTCCACAGATTCAGCTGTTTTCCACAGGCACTGTGTATATCTATGACAGCTCAGGGGACGGACTCACTCGGTGAACCACACGCAGATTGCCGCCGCCGCCCTTCGGTACCGGTGCCGTCTGGTGCAGGGACCCCTTATTGAGCTCACCGGAGCCGAAATCGAAGCGATGGCTGTTGCCACCGTCGTCGCCGCCGACCCGGCAGTTGATAGCGCCATCCGCCAGATTGCCACCGCTTGGCTGAAATCGGGCCTCTCGTCGGACGGATTGTGTAAGCCATGGGCGTGCGCCGCGACCGACGAACTGTTCGGGTCAAACACGGAGCTGATCGACGCCCTCGACGAAATCCTCAAGGTGGCGACTCGCGCTTTAGCGGCCTAACGCGGCGGGCAACAAGACCCGCACGAGCGCACCGCCTTCGGCTCGATTCGGGCTTCGAACTGCAGCAAACGAAGGTGGGTGGAGGGATCCTCACCTGACTCGCCAAGCGAACCATGATGTGTGGCCGCTACCGTGGCGGCCGTGCCAGTCATCGCAATCGTGAATCAAAAGGGCGGGGTAGGCAAAACCACGGTCGCGCTCGGACTGGCCGCCACCGCATGGTCGCGCCGCATCGATTGTCTCGTCGTTGATCTCGATCCCCAAGGTAATGCGACCACCGGTTTAGGAGTCTGGGATCCGCCGTTCAGCGTCGACCACGCACTCGCCGAGGAATCCCCCGGTTCGATCGCCGGTCTTCGCATAGCAAGCGGATGGCCCGAGAACGGCGGCCGACCACCATCGGTCGTGGCCGCTACACCGGCCCTCGCCATGCGCGAACCACAACTACTCACCGATCCAATCGGAGCAAACGACCGCCTCGCGGTCGCCCTTACCGGCGTGAGCCACGATCTCGTAATCGTCGACTGCCCACCGTCGCTCGGTCTCCTCACCGTCAACGGACTGTTCGCGGCCGACCGAGCATTGGTCGTCACCGAACCAGGGGCCTGGTCTTCGGACGGCGTGAGTCAGATCCTCCGCACGATCGAACGCATCGCGACTCGACGCAGCACTCCATTGTCGGTGGCTGGCGTCGCCGTCAACCGACTCGGCCGGACCCGCGATGCGCGATACTGGGACAGCCAACTCCGCACCGATCACGGCGACATCGTGTTGCCACCCATTCACCTGAGAGCAGCCATTCCGGAAGCCTCGGCATCGTCATTACCAATCCACGCCCTAGGTAACCGGCCCGGTACCCAAGAAGCGGCAACGGAGTTCGACCAGCTATTTGACACGATCCTTCCGGAGTTCAGCAATGGCATATGACCCGCAAGCCAAACGACCCCGGCCAAAACCCCGCGATACCGACGCCGCTCCCGTCGAAGCCCTCCTCCCCAACAAAGCGCCCGACGAATCACCGGCCAACAACACTCCTCCCCTTATGGATGATCGGCCCCCGAGCCCCGCGGTAACCCCCGAAAGAGCCGATCCACCATCGGACGCGTTATTGGTCAACACCGGTCTGACAGCCGCGATTGGGGTCTTCCTTGCGCTGGTTGTATTGCGCTATCTGTGGCGGCGCCGGGGAAAGAGCCCGCAAACACCCGACTGCTAGCTAGCGGCGTCGGCGTATTGACTAGCGGCTGCTGTCGCTTGCTCGTGGGCCGCCGCCGTGGCGGCCGAACGGGCGGTGCGTTTGGCAACCTCTCGGGTGCCCTCGGCGCACTTATCGACATATGGGCACCATCCGCACAGCGGGCCGGTACGAGGTTCGAACTCGTCTTTGCTGCAAGCCGTGGTTAAGTCGGTCCACGTTGCGGCCAGCTTGCCCACTACTTCGTCGATCTCGGCTTGGTTGACGTCGATGCCGACGGGACGTTGGCCGAGGTAAAGCAGCCGGGCTCGTACCGGCATCTCGCCCGCCGATTCGGTGACGGCCGCGGCGTAGAGCAAGACCTGATCGAGCCGAGCACGCCGGTACCGAGGCGAGGGGGCCTTACCCGACTTGTAGTCGGTGACTACCAAGCCATCGCCTTCTTCGTCGAGGCGGTCGACGATGCCCCGAAACGGCACTCCGCCGAGCGTCGCCTCGACATCTTGTTCGGTGGCGCGCACCTCGACCGATTTGGGATCTTCGAGAGCCCACAGCCCTTCGATGGCTTGCCACGACTTCCAACGAAATCTCTTGGACTCGGCATCGTCGTAGCCGAGGGCAATGAAGTCGTCGTCGCCCTCGACTTCGGGCCACTCTTGGCGAGCGAGGGCCTTCGCAGTGTCGACGGTGCGATCGGCTGGCTCGCGCTGCATCAGCAGTTCGAGGACTCGATGAGCGAAACTGCCGGCCAGTGCAGCTTCGCCTGGCGGATCCGGAAGACGTTCGACGTAACGAAACCGCCAACGCCGAGGGCACTGCTCGAATGTCCCTGCTCCCGACGGTGACAACCGCGGTGGCGGGGTTGGTTGAGCGGGCGCCTCGAACTCCATGGTTGTAGTTCTACCCCACCGGTGTGACAGCCGCTCGCGTGCTGCCCTAGTTTCCGGGTATGAAAACTCGAGCAGCGGCCGTATACGAAATCGACGGACCTTGGGTGGTCGACGAATTCGAGATCGGCGAGCCCGGACCCAACGAGGTACTGGTCAAGATGTCCTTCGCCGGCCTGTGCCACTCAGACGAGCACATTCGCAACGGCGATTTCGGGCATGGTGTTGTCCCAATGGTGTGCGGCCACGAAGGCGCTGGCGTTGTTGTCTCGGTCGGCGATCGCGTCCAACACCTGGCGGTAGGTGACCACGTCGCAGCCTCATTTGTTCCGGCGTGTGGAGTATGCCAATCGTGTGCCAGCGGGATGACCTATCTCTGCGACAACGGCGCCGAGATAATGGCCGGAACCGAAAAGTTCCATGGACCGCACGGAGGCGTGAGGGCGATGAGCGGAATCGGAACGTTCTCCGAATACGCCAACGTGAGCGAGAACTCCTTGGTCAAGGTAGGCGACTGGTATCCGCTCGAGGCGGTGTGTTTGTGCAGCTGTGGAGTCGCGACGGGCTGGGGCTCGGCGGTAAACGTTGCCGAGGTGAGTGCGGGCGACACCGTCGTCGTGGTCGGCACCGGCGGGATCGGGGTCAACGCCATACAAGGCGCGGCTATGGCCGGTGCTGCCAATCTCATCGCCGTCGACCCGGTCGAGATGAAACGAGAATTCGCCCAAACCATGGGCGCCACCCATGCGGTGGCATCGATGGAAGAAGCCAAACCATTGCTCGACGAACTCAGCTGGGGTCGCGGCGCAAACTCGGTCATCCTCACCGTGGGCGACGCCACCGGTGACATGTTCTTGCCGGCCATGGGGCTGGTGGGCAAGGGCGGCAATCTTGTGCTCACATCGCTGTCCAACATCGAACAAATCGAGATCTCGGTATCGACGGTCGATCTGGCAATGAGCGGCAAGCAGATCCGCGGTTCGATTTATGGATACTGCAACCCCCGATCTGATATCCCCCGACTTCTGCGCATGTACGACCAAGGCAAACTGCGTCTTGACGAACTGATTACCGCTCGCTACTCGCTCGACGAGATCAACGAGGGGTACCGTGCGTTGCATGCCGGCGAGAACATTCGCGCCGTGATCGACTACTCGCTCTAAAGCCAACCGCCCTGGCTCAACCGAGCCAGCCCAACCAGAACAGACAGGTTCACTCATGGGACGCATTAAGAACACCTTCGCCCTCGCCCGAACATCGTGGGGGGTGTTGCAACAGGACCGAGAGCTGTTGTGGATACCCGTGCTGTCGTTTCTGACCTCGATCCTTGTGGCCGCGGTGCTCGTAACGCCAGCGTTACTCACCTTGGAGACCACCCAAACCGCAACTGGCGAGTCCACGACCATCAGCGCGGTCGGAGGCTTCTTTTTGCTTCTCGCGGCCCTCGCCCTCGGTGTGGTCAGCGTGTTCTTTACTGGCGCGCTGGTCGCCGGTGCCCACGAACGTATGAGCGGCGGCGACCCAACGGTTCGCAGCGCAATCAGCACCGCGTTCGGCCGTATCGCCGGCCTCGTCCCGTGGGCGCTGCTGACCACCACCGTGGGCATGATCATCCGGGCCTTGCGCGAACGGGCAGGCTTTCTTGGTCAGATGTTGCTCGGCGGAATCAACATGGCGTGGGAGGTTGCTGCCTTCCTGACCATCCCGGCGATCGTGATCGACAACAAGGGACCGATCGACGGTTTCAAAACCTCGGCCGGCCTGCTGCGTTCGACCTGGGGCGAAAATCTCGCCGCCCGCGTCGGGTTCGGACTCGTGGGTTTCCTTCTCGTGATCCCGGCCGTTGTGCTGGGCGGGTTGTTGGTGGCTTCGGGTTCTGCCGCGCTGGCCGTTGTGGGCATCGTCATCGCCGTTGCGTGGATTGCCCTCAGCGTTGTGGTGATGACCGCTCTCGGAGCGATATTTCAGACCGCGCTCTACATGTACGCCACTACCGGCACCTCTCCCGGCGGGTTCGAATCGACAACACTGTCTCAGTCGTTCGCTCGCCGCTAACCGCTGGCGGAGCTAGACGTCGAGGGTGGCGAGGTCGACGAGCGCCGAGTTCTTGACCAGGAAATCTCGGCGGACCGCCACGTCGCTGCCCATCAAGACGTCGAACATCTTCGCGGCGTTCTTTGCTTGAGCACCGTCTTGCATCGTAAGGCGGCGAAGCGTTCTGGTCTCGGGGTTGAGAGCGCAATGCCGCAACTCGTCGACGTTCATTTCGCCCAGGCCCTTGAACCGCTGCCACTTGATGTTTTCGCGTTTGCGGTTGCCCTTACACAGCTCGTCGGTAACCGATTCTCGCTCTTCGTCGCTGTAAACCCGGTAGGTAGAGTCGCCGACCTTTGTTGTGTACAGCGGCGGCTGTGCAGCGTAAACATTGCCGGCCGCAAGCATCGGACGCATATAGAGGTGGATCAGTGTAAGTAGCAAACAGCGGATGTGACTGCCGTCGACGTCGGCGTCACACAAAATGACGATTCGTCCGTAGCGAGCATCGGCGAGGTTGAAATCTCGTCCGGCCCCCGCACCGACGCTAGTGAAAAGCGCCTGTGCCTCGGCGTTGTCGAGGACCTGTTTCTGGCTGGCTTTCGCGGCGTTCACCACCTTGCCGCGCAACGGCAAGATGGCCATTGTTTCGGAGTCCCGCCCCCTCTTGGCGGGGCCAGCCGCCGAATCACCTTCGACCAAAATCAGCTCCGAACCCTCGCCATGCACCCGACAGTCGGCCAGCTTCTCTGGCATACCGGTCGAGCCGAGTCGGGCCGCTTTCCGTTTGTTCTCGAGAACCTGTTTGGACGCCACCCGATTTTGAATAGCGGTAGCCAGCTTGTCGGCAATGGCTTTGACATGGCTGCGAGGGCCGCCCTGGGGTTCGAACCATTCTTTGAGCTGTTCGTAAACAATGCGGCTGACAATGCCTTCGATAGAAGGCGTGCCAAGTTCTTGTTTGGTCTGACCTCGAAACTGGGGTTCGGGAAATGTCACCTTGATCGCCGCCACAAGACCTTCTTGAACGTCGTCCTTGACCGCTTTGTGTTTGTCTTGTTTGCGCAGCTTGGACAACTTGCGGTTGTCCTTGAGCAACACGTTGTTGACAACCCTGGTGAGGGCCTTGTCGAAGCCGGCCTGATGGGTTCCGCCCTGGCTGGTCGGGATGGTGTTCACGAACGACGTGACGTTGGTGTCGTAACCAGCAACCCAACGAAGCGCGACATCGACGGTGCACTCGCGTTCCACATCGGTCATCTTGCCGTCGACCGGGACCTTCTCGTGGAAGGTATCGATGCCCGTGCAATGGATTATCTGGTTGACCGGCGCCCCGACCGACAAGTGATCGACAAGGTCGGCGAGCCCGCCGCGGCTCACGAACTCGAACGGTTCGATGAGGCGCACCGAGTCGCCGGCAGCCACGCCCGACCGCTTATCGATGACCCTGACCTTCATACCAGGCACCAAGAAACAGCTGCGAGTGACACGGCGACAGATCTCTTCGGCGTCGACGACCGCCTCGGGATCGAAGATGTCGAAGTCGGGCCAGAAACGAACGCGGGTTCCGGTCTTGTTCTTGGAGATGCGTTTGGACTTTTGCAGATTGTGACCGGGCTTGAAACGGCCGGTACCGGCGCCGTTGGTGCCGGCGAACTGCCCGGCTCGGCGTTCGTTGAAGCCAAGCACGTGAGTTGCGCCGTCGCGATCTACTTCGGCCACAAGTTTGCACGCCAGGGCGTTGACCACCGAGGCTCCGACCCCGTGCAAGCCGCCTGACGACGAATAGGCACCACCACCGAACTTGCCACCGGCATGAAGCTCGGTGAACACGACCTCGAGGGCCGAGACCTTCAGCTTGGCGTGAAGGTCGATCGGGATGCCCCGCCCGTTGTCGCTGACCTCGATCGACCGGTCTCGGTGCAACGTAACTTCGACCTTGTTGGCAAAGCCGGCCGAGGCCTCGTCGACGGCATTGTCGATGAGTTCCCAAACAAGATGCATAAGCCCGTCGGAGCCGGTTCCGCCGATGTACATGCCGGGACGTTTGCGGACCGCCTCGAGCCCTTCGAGGGTCTGAATCGCGTCGGCGTCGTAGTTGCCGTTTGCCGACACCTTTTCAGCGGCGGGTTTCTTGGGGGCGGGACTCATTGGATCGCCACCATAACTTGCCGCAATGACACGGCGGTGACACTGCGACTAACCGCTCAACAAGCGCTCAGCCCGGCTCGCCGATCACCAAAACACCGGACGAATCAGCACCCACGGCTTCGCATCTCCACCGGTAAGCGGCCAAAATTGTTTGGGCATCCACCACACCGGTGACCTGGCCTTCGCTGTCAATGTTGACGTTGGCGCCATGAATTGCAAACCACACATCGGTTGGTTCGGTGTTGTCGGCCGGAACAGTAAGAGTGTGAACCGAATGGGCCGGTTCATATAGGTACGAACCAGCCACGTTCATGTATTGCGGGTACTCCGAATAGCACCATGCGCCGCTTCTGGTAACCGCGAATACCGGACCGGTGTGGTAGTGCTTGGACACGACGTAACCCGGCTCGAATTGGTTGCGGACCACCCACAGCCCCTGGTTGAGATCGACCTGCAACAGTTGCAGCTTGCTGCCGCCGTCGAGGTCGACCCACGGAACATCGTTTTCGCCAATGTGCACGGCTTCGGTCAGCCCGTGCATTGGCACCATTGGTCGCGGTGTAGCGGGCTGCTGACTGGTCGGCTCGCTCATGCTGGTTTCGGTTCCTTGGGCAAGCCGAGCACCATTTCACCAAGAATGTTTCGTTGCACCTGGCTGGTGCCGGCGTAGATCGTCCCGGCACGGGCGTTGTAGAACGCACCGATCCACGACCCGGGCGAGTTGGGGGACCCGGCCAGATCAGCGTGAAACGACGACTTGGCCGTCGATCCCGATGTCATCGCCGCCGGCCCGAGTACGTCAAGTGCCAGTTCGGTGACCCGTTTGTGGTACTCGCTCCAGTAAAGCTTGAACGCCGATTCTGCCGGTCCCGGCTGGTGGCCAGCCAGGAATCGGGTAAGAGTCCCCATACCGGCGTAGCGCATGATCTCGACCTCGATATACATCTGAGCGAGCCGGTCCCGCAGCACCGGGTCGCTGGTGGCGCCGGTCTCTTTCGCGAGAGTAGCCAGCTTGTCCCACTCGGCTTTGAACATGATTGGTTGCGTGGCGGCCGCTTCGCCTCGTTCGAACCCCAAGAGACTCATCGCAACAGCCCAACCAGCGTTGACCTCGCCAACGACATTGGATTTGTTGGTGCGGGCGTCGGTGAAGAAGGTCTCGTTGAAGTCGTAGTCTCCCGACAACATTTGGATCGGTCTGACCTCGACCCCGGGCTGGTCCACCGGGCACAGCAAAAAGCTGATCCCGCGGTGCTTGGGCGCATCAGTGTCGGTTCGGCACAGGACAAAAATCCAGTTGGCGTGTTGGCCCGCCGAGGTCCAGATCTTTTGGCCATTGATCACCCACTCGTCGCCGTCAAGAACGGCCCGGCAACCCAAGCCGGCAAGGTCGGAGCCGGCGTCGGGCTCGCTGTAGCCCTGGCACCAGACGTCCTCGCCGGAGATGATGCGGGGAAGGAAGTGAGCCTTTTGCTCGTCGCTACCCCAGTGCAGGATCGTGTTGCCCACCATTTGGATGCTGAAGGCGTCGTTGCTTCCTCCGGTAGGAGCACCGGCCTTTTGAAACTCTTCGGCCACGACGACCTGTTCGAGTTCGGACAGCCCACCGCCCCCGTACTCCTTGGGCCACGATGCCGCTAGATAGCTGTTGGCGGCCAGCTTCTGGCGCCACGCGTCCATGAAGGGCTTGACGTCATCGGCGTCGAGCGCACCAACCCCTTTCCACCCCTGCGGCAAGTTGGCGGCAAGGAACTCCTGAACATCGGATCGAAATTCTTCGGCCTCAGCGGAATAGGTCGGTTGCATTTTGCCTCCGGGGCAATCTTGACTCGGCCCGACGAAACCTACTGCGCGCGTCGCCGGTCGCCCCATTTCTTGAGCTTTGCCGATGCCCGGAATATCAGATCGGTGGACCGGGTTTCGAGGGCGATGAGGTTGGTCCACTACCGAAGGCGCGCGCTTGTTGCCGTGACGATGGCCGTTGGTCTTGTTGCTTCGGCGTGCGGCGGCGCAACGTCGACAGCTACTGCCACCGACTCAGCCGCGGCGACGCCTGACCAATCTCTGGTGGCAAACTCCGACGTTCGTCTGACCGAGGTTCTCGATGTCCGCACCGGCGCCGCTTCGAGCCTAAGTGCCGCGGTCGATGGCGACCGCCCGGTGCTGTTGTGGTTCTGGGCCCCCCATTGACCAACTTGTCGCCGAGAACGTTCGGCGGTCGGGCAGTTCGCCCGAGACAATGTCGACAAGATCCAGGTGATCGGGCTTGGGACCCAAGACAACTATTCCTACGCCCAAGAATTCATCTCCGACCCAGCCCTCGGCGAAGAGATCACCTTCTTGTGGGACGAAAGCTTCGCGACATGGGAGTTCTTCCAGGTGCGGGCCAACTCTCAGATGGCAATTCTCGATGCCGGCCTTACCGGTTCGAGTTCGTTGTTTTACGGATTCGGGGCATCAGAACAAGCCGAAGTCCTACGGGTACTCCCCGAATTCAGCTAGCGCAGGAAGTCGACGAGTAGACCGGATCGTCACCACCGAGCCGGAGCGAGAACCAGTACTTGGCGTTCGGTACGAACCGCCACCAGGTCACGTTTGGTTGCGTCGATGTCGATCGGAACCGGATTGGGATCGAGCTTCTTGGGATCTTCGTCGTCGGCCATTTGAGCGAGCAGCCCGCCAAACGGAGAATGATCGAACCAGGCAATTGTGAGCGTTTCGTTGTCGGCCAAACGAGCGACCCGCACCCCCTGGCCACCCCGCCCCTTGGAGGCGATTTCGTCGTACAGGGTGGCCTTGGCGCCAGATTGCGAAGTGATAACCAACAAGCATCCGACCGCTGCGACCAGGCCAGCACCCACAATCGACGCGCCGGGTTTCAGCTTCATGCCGCTGACCCCACCGGCCCCGCGTCCTTGCACCGAGATCGTGTCGACGGCCAAACGAAGAACCTGACCATCAGAAGCCACCAGCACCATGTCGCGCCCGGCTTCGGCACCAACGGCGGCAACGACTCGATCACCGTCCTTGAGACCGATTACCGGCCGGCCTGACTTGGTGCCCAACACTTCTGCGGCGGTGAGTTGTTTGGCGACGCCGTTCGAGGTGACAATCACCACGTTGGTCTCGCCCGCGGCGACCAGCCCGACGACCTCTTCGTCCTTGTTGAGCCCCAACAGCTGGCGGGCAGCAACGCCACGGGTGCGCCCTCCAACGTCGCTGACATCGCCTCCCCGGATAACAAATCCGCGACCTTCGGTTGTGATGACGCCGATCGGCGACCCGGTCGAGGTATCGACACTGGCGCGGATCAGATCGTGTCGGCCGACAACGCCTTTCTTGGAGTCGGCGCCGGATCGGCCCAAGTTGCCCGACGTGGAAAGGGTTATGACGCACGGCTCGTCGGTCTCTGGCCCCGTCGACGCCTCGACTTCTTTGGGCACCTCGAACACCGGTATGTCGTCGGCCAACACGATGTCGGCCCGTCGGTCTTGGCCGTGTTTGTCGACGAGAGCACCCAGTTCTTTGAGCACCAGTGTTCGCCGCCGATCTTCGCTCGCCAAGATCTTCTCGTAACCAGCAATGTCGGCTCGAAGCTCAGTCGCCTCGGTTTCGAGTTCGAGTTTGGCCAACGCGGTAAGCCGGCGAAGCGCCATGTCGAGGATGTGAGCGGCTTGCACCGCGGTCAACGAGAACCGTTCGATGAGCCGCTCGCGAGCCTCGGCCGCGTCCTGCGATGAGCGAACGATGGCCACCACCTCGTCGATGGCATCAAGAGCAATAAGGAGGCCTTCGAGGATGTGCAGGCGATCTCGGGCCTTATCCAGGCGGAACTGCGTGCGCCGGACCACAACCTCGAGGCGGTGCTCGATGTAGTGGCGACAAAGGTCGTAGAGCCCGAGGGTTGTGGGAACGCCGTTGACCAACACCACGTTGTTGATTCCGAACGATTCCTCGAGCGGCGAAAGCCGATACAGCTCCTGGAGCACGGCCTGAGGGTTGACCGCCGGTTTGACGTCGATCTGGATTCGGACCTGGTTGTCTTCGGTGCTGTGATCGGAGTAATCGACAACGTCGCTTATCCCGATGATCTTGCCGTTGTTGACAAGGTCCTGGACCTTGGCAATGACCCGCTCGGGACCAACGAGATATGGCAATTCGGTCACAACGATCGCCTGCACGTTGCGACTGACTTGTTCGACGTGGGCCTTGGCCCGGATACGGAAAGTCCCGCGGCCGGTTTGATATGCATCGGCCAGGCCGTCGTCCACCACGATGCCGCCGGACGGAAAGTCGGGACCCTGTAGCACTTCCATCAGCTCTTCGATTGTTGGCTTGGGTCGGCGTTTGGTCATCACCAGTTCGATCGCCGCCGCGACCTCCCGGAGATTGTGAGGCGCCATGTTGGTAGCCATGCCCACGGCAATACCGGTGGTGCCGTTGACCAAGATGTTGGGCAACGCGGCGGGCAGCACTGCTGGTTCGTCGCCCTCGCCGTCGTAAGTTGGCCGGAAGTCGACGGTGTCTTCGTCGAGTTCGCGGACCATGTCCATCGCCGGCTCGGCCAGACGGCACTCGGTGTATCGAGCGGCGGCCGGAGGATCGTCAAGCGACCCAAAATTTCCCTGCGGATCGATGAACGGGACCATGCGCGAGAAGTCCTGGCCCATACGGGTGAGGGTGTCGTAAATAGCGGCATCGCCGTGAGGGTGATAGCGACCCATGGTGTCGCCAACGATGCGAGCCGATTTGCGATACGGCGTTGCCGGTCGCACACCCATCTGCAGCATCGACCACAAGATTCGGCGTTGGACCGGTTTGAGACCGTCACGCACATCGGGAATGGCGCGCGAGGTAATAACCGACAAGGAGTACGCCAGGAACGACTCACTCATCTCATCAGCGACCGATACGTCGACAACTTCGCGAGCAAAGTTCGGTTCGAATTCAAGCTGTCCAGACACATCGCTGACCGTAGCCAAACCGACCGACACCGATGGGGAGGGTTGACTAGAGGTCGTTGAGTTGGGTGATGGCCTCGTCGTGAGCGTCGGAATCGAACAAGATGATCAGGTCAACGAGCCCGGATGGCGTGACACGATCGATACTCATCCAGCCGTAGACAATCGAATCGGCCACGGTGTTTGTGCCTCGCAACAGAACCAGATTTTCGCCGCGACACGTAACCGTATCGACCCGCGATTCTCGCCGGGGCCCGAGTGCCCCGTAGGCGCCTCTCCCAAACTCCTCGATGACGGTTCGTTTGCCGACGAAAACCTGCGCCGAACTCAGCCGACGATCATCGAGCACGACGTAGTCATCAAGGGTTGCGGCCCACTCGTCGTAACGGTTGGCAAACAGCGCTTCGATTGACCACCTCGCCAACTTGTCGGCCCTGTTCGTCATCTGCCCCCGTCCCGCTGCGAATCCAGTCCTGAGCGTGACCGCCAAAGCTGCGTTGTTGGCGGATTCTCACTCTGTGTGGTCTCACTTGGTTGGCCAATGGCCAAGCATCTACGGTCGGTGAAATCAACTGGGGGCCATCGTGCGGAGCGTGACGTCCCCTCAACGTGGAGGTAGAGAGTGAATCGCAAGATTCTTCATATTCTTGTCGCGCTGGCTGCGGCAATATCTGGCTTGGCGATCAGCCCGGCCGCGGCGGGAGAGGTTCAGGTCGTCCAGCCCGACGACACGAAGGATGTGCCGGTCAGCGATACCGGCAGCTACATCGTCGTGCTCAAGGGAGACCCTCTGGTCAGCACTGTTGGCGCCGACAACCTCGCCTCGGCTCAAGCCGAATCGATGGCCGACGCGATGAGCAAGTCGCACGGCGATCTCCTCGTAGCGGCTGGCGCAAACCGCACCGACAAAATCCAAAGTTTCACCAACGCGGTGAACGGGTTTGCCGCCACCCTGACTCACGACGAAGCCGTTTCGGTTGCGTCCCAGGACGGTGTGGCCTTGGTCATGGCCGACGAACTCCACCAAATTGAGACCGATTCGAGCGGCAAGTTCCTCGGACTCACCGGGAAGAAAGGCGCTTACGCCTCCGGCGTCACTGGCACCGACGTCATCGTTGGCGTGATCGACACCGGGATCTGGCCAGAGCACCCGAGTTTCGCCGACACTGGCTACTCCGACCTTGGTCTTGTGCTCGAGGACACCCCGGAGAACCCACTTTGCAACTTCGGTAACACCGCCCAAGACCCGCGCGACGTTGCCTTCACATGCAACAACAAGCTCATTGGCGCCCGTCAGATGCTTGGCACCTACCGAGCTCTCATCGGTGCGTTCCCCGGCGAGTTCGACTCGGCCCGAGACGACAACGGTCATGGCACCCACACCGCTTCGACCGCGGCCGGCAATGCCGACGTCGAAGCCTCGATGTACGGCGAAGAACTCGGTGAGATCAGCGGTATCGCTCCTGATGCTCGAATCATTGCCTACAAGGGACTCGGCGAACTCGGCGGATTCACCTCCGACCTCGTCAGCGCCATCGACCAAGCCGTGGCTGACGGCGTCGATGTCATCAACTACAGCGTTGGTGGCGGCGCAAACATCGGCAGCAGTGATGCCATCGCGTTCTTGTTCGCCGCCGACGCCGGCGTGCACGTGGCCACCTCGGCTGGCAACAGCGGTCCGGGAGCCGCCACCATCGGCGGCCCCGCCGACACCCCTTGGGTGACCTCGGTGGGCGCCAGCACACAGGAACGGTTCTTCAGCGCCGAGATAAAGCTCGGCAACGGCGAAGAGCTCGAAGGCGCATCGGTCACCCTCGGGATCGAAGACGAGCTACCACTTGTCGACGCCGCCACCGCCGGTGGCGATTTGTGTTTGCCTGGCACGCTTGATCCTGCTGTCGTGGCCGGGTCGATCGTTGTTTGTCGACGAGGAGCCATCGGGCGCGCCGCCAAGGGTTACGCAGTTTCGCTGGCCGGCGGCGCCGGAATGATCCTTTACAACAACAGCGATGACGACAACCTGTTCACCGACACCCACTGGGTGCCGGCCGTTCACGTCGACCTCACCGAAGGCCTCGCAGTTCTCGACTACCTCGCAACCGCTACGGCGCCGACGGCCACCATCGAAACCGGCGAAACCGAGGACTGGGAAGCCGCACCGTCAATGGCGATCTTCTCGTCACGGGGCGAGAACCCGTCGAGCTCTGATCTGATCAAACCCGACATCACCGCTCCCGGGGTGCAGATCCTCGCCGCCGGCTCCCCCGCCGTCGATGCGGGATCGGTGCCCGGCGAGATGTTCATGGCTATTGCCGGTACTTCGATGTCGAGTCCTCATGTTGCCGGCGCGTTCGCGTTGCTCGACCAAGTCCACCCCGACTGGTCACCGGCAATGGCCAAATCGGCCATGATGACCACGTCTGATCAAGACGTCGTCGACAACGACCGGGTCAGCCAGGCCACCCCATTCTCGATGGGCGCCGGTCATCTCGACCCGGGCCGAGTCAACAAGAAGGGTTCGATGTTTGAACCCGGACTGGTTTACGACGCCGGCTTCTTCGAGTACGTCGGGTTCCTTTGCGGTACTGATGCTGGTGTGGTCTCGGCCGGTTTCTGTGGATTCCTCGACTCAATCGGTGTTCCGAGCGACGGCAGCGACCTCAACGTGCCGTCGATCGGCATCGGCGAACTGGCTGGTTCCCAAACCGTTGTTCGTACCGTCACCAGCGTCGCTGACGCTCCGCACACCTACAAAGCCAAGGTCAAAGCCCCTCCAGGCTTTACCGTCTCGGTCAGCCCAGCTCAGTTGGTTCTAGCTCCTGGCGAAAGCGCTACTTTCGAAGTCACCATCACCAACGATGGCACGGCCACGATCGGCGCCTGGGAGTTCGGTTCGCTGACCTGGAAGGGCGGCGGCTACAAGGTGTTCAGCCCCATCGCTGTTCGTGCGTCGTTGTTTGATGCACCTTCGGCCATCACCGGCTCCGGGGCTGCTGGGACCGCCAGCATTCCCGTCACCTTCGGCTACACCGGTGTTTACTCGGCCGCGGCCAACGGTTTGGTTGCCGCGGCAATCACCACCGACACCGTGGTGCAGGACCCGGATCAGAACTTCAGCCCCGCTGATGGTTTCTCCAACCTGCACACCTTCGACCTGACCGGAGCTAGCTACTTCCGGTTGGCGTTGCCACCGGGATCAACCGAGGCCAACGCCGACCTCGACGTGTTTGTCTTCGACCCGTCGGGGGCGTTCTACGGCGCGAGCACGGCCGGCGGGACCGACGAGCTCATAGACATTCCGTTGCCAGCGGCAGGGGTCTGGAGCGTTTACATCCAGGGCTGGGCAACAGTTGGGCCCGACTCGACCTATGACCTGTCGACTTGGACGGTTCCGTCAACCGGCGGCGGCAGCCTCACGATCGACGCGGCACCCGCCGCGGCAACGGTGGGGGCGACCGCATCTGTTGATCTGAGCTGGGCCGGCCTCGCGCCGGGCGCCGACTATCTGGGAGCGGTGTCGCACAACGACGCAACCGGCCCGATCGGCTTCACCCTCGTGGAGGTAGCTGGCTAGTCGCAATCATTCAACGGTGGTACGCAGTGGACTTTCACACAAGAACGGTCCCTGCGTACCACCGGAGTGATACCAGTAGGTTGTGCCACCGGCGTTGAGAGCAATGGCTGCTCCGTCGGTTAGGACTTGGGCGTACATCAGTTTCGGGTCTGGGCAGCCCAGGCTCGTATCGGCCCACACCGTCAACACCGCCGACTCGACAACGATGTCGGTGACCAACATCGATAAGCGTTCGGCCAAGTCGACGGCCGCCGTTTCGATGAATGGCTGAAGTCCGGGGTCGATCTCGCCGGTTCCCACAATCGGGCCTCCTTGATTTGCGGGTAGAAGCGTCACGGTCGTGACCGGGGCTTCGATGGTGGTCGACGTGGCTTGTTGGGCAAGGCTCATGCTCGGCTGAACCGCCACATTGTTTTCGGGTGAGGTCGTCTTTGGGTCGTCAGAACCGCAACCGGAAACGGTCAGTGCCAGCACCAACCCGGACGCCACGTAACCCCGCCGACGTTTCAAAAACATGAGGATTCCTCTTCGTTCAGGTCACGCGCACGGTAGCGGACGATTCGATCGGTGCGTTGTCGGACACATTTTGATAGGCGCACCTTGCGCCAATGAAAATGTAACGATGCCGACACTCGGGAGTCTTAGTGCTGATTCACGCTGGGCAGGGGGCTCAGCGCGAAAAACAAAACATCCGCCTGCCTATGCAGGCCAGAGGGAGAAAACCATGTACATCGTTGCATCGCTCATTGTCTTGGCGATGGCTCTTGGAGCCGTCTCTAGTGTGCTTGACACTGTGATCGACACTTTGGGGCTCGGCGCGATCCGCTCGATCCCCGTACTCGGCGGCCATCTCGACGTCGCTATTTCGATCGGCATGATTTGGCTGCTTGACATCAGCGTCGTCGAACGCTTTACCGGAGGCATGCGCTCGGACTGGATGGGTGTCGTCGTCAACGGCGCGGTAATCGTTGCCTGCATTCCGCTCAAGGACAAGGTCCTCGAAGCGGTAGGCAAGGGCTTCGCCCGAGGCTGACAAAGCTCGAAGAAGGGGGGATCTTGGTCTATTCGGACCGGGGTCCCCTCTTCTCGCGTTTTGGCTTGGCTAGGGGGTCGTGGGTAGTAGGCAGCGGGCTAAGCGAGACTGTCGGCTATCAAAGCCGCGGCATATTTCACCTGCGCGCCGTATAGCGAGCCACCCACGCTTACCCTGCGCACGCCGGCCTCGGCCAAATCATCGACCGGAATCGCCAAGCCGGATCGACCGATAGGGACCAAGACGTTGACCGGACCGCCGGCCTCGTCGACCACCGTTTTGATCGAGTCCAGTTCCCAAGTACCCGGCGCATAGAGACAGTGAGCCCCGACCTCGGCCATCGCTTGAAGGCGGGCCAGGGTTTCGGCCATTCCCCCATCAAGGTCGTAAAGCAGGATTTCGGTACGTCCCGTGATGAGAAACGGCCGGTCCAGCCCGTTAGCGGCCTCGACCGCGGCTTCGATACGAGCAACGGCCAACGCCCGGTCGTAGAGGCCGATTTCAGAATCACCCGACCAATCCTCGATGCCCATGCCGGCCGCGCCAGTAGCGGCAAACCGTACCACCGCAGCAGCCATGTCTTCGGGCTGATGTCCGTAGCCGTTTTCGGCATCGACGTTGCACGGGACCTCGGCGCTTGCCACCAGCACCTCGGTGTGTTGTGCGTGTTCTTCCATGGTTACATCGCCCGCCGCGTCGTCGCGCAAGATCGTGCGGGCGTGGGCCGAACTCGTTGTTGCGATTGCCGGCGCCCCGGCATCGACAACCGCCGCGGCGGTACCGGCGTCGGCGACGTTGGCCATCACGAACGTGCCGCTCTCGTGCAACTGTTTGAAGCGCTCGCCCATATCGGCGGCTCTGGTGGAATCCATACCTCAGTCTTGCAGGCTTGCTCGGAGGGGGCGACACGAAACCGGTCGATGCGCTACCTTCGAGCTGAGGTGATCATTATGTCGTCGAACATCGTCCACCACTTTGAGTCGCTCCAATTGACCAACATGTTGCTCTCGTCGCAGGTGACTGTCGCCACCGGCACGCCAGTCAGGGCCGCGGTGCGAGCCATGGCGGCCCAACAGCAAAGTTGTGCCGTAGTGATGAGGGGGCGAGAAATTTCGGGCATCCTCACCGAACACGATGTGACAACCAAACTGGTAGCCGCGCCCGATCGCTGGGACGCCGAGGTTGACGACTTCATGACCGCCCACCCACAGGTCATCAGCGACAACAAGACGGCAATTGATGCGTTGCGGGTGATGAACGCCAACCAGTTCCGAAACCTTCCTGTCGTCACCCAATGGGGCGACGTTCTCGGCAACATCACCCAATACGACCTGGTTCGGCTGGCGTCGCGATTCTTGAAATCCACCGACGATGTTGGCCCCGATCTCGAACCCGAGCACAACCTCTTGTTCGTTGATTTCAACGGTCTCCCCCACCGCGTTCCGGTCTTGGTCGAGACCAGCACCACCCTCGGCCAAACCATCAACGCAATGCTCGATGCCGGCACCGGCCTTGCTTCGGTGGTCGACGAGCGAGGTGCTGTTATTGGCGAATTCACCGAACACGACGTCTTCTCCAAGGTGGCGTTTCGGGTCGAGGATCTGACCGACGAACTGGTTGGTCACTGGATGACCACCCCGATCGCCGCCGCTCCTCCCGACACGCCCATCAGCGAGGGCATCCATCTGATGGCCGAGCTCGGACATCGCTACTTGGTGCTGCTCAACGAAACCAATCGAGCGTTGGGGGTTGTGAATTTTCGGGATATCGCCGAGTACTTCGACGCGGCGTTTGCCCTGCCGCCCGCTTGACGACCAGTCGCTGGCTTGGCGCTCTCGATGACCGAACAGGTCGCCGGCGGTTAGCGGGCGCGCCACGCCAGGTCGAGAGCTGACGGCAGCGCGGCGACCCCAAAGTCGGTGAGGGCACCGTTGGACACGACCCCTGTGGCCGACCAAAGCTCGGTACACACCGCCAGCGCCCAAGCGACCCGAGGGCGGTCCTTCTTGGGAATAGTGGACGTTACTTCGGGGCAACGATTGATCAAGTCGACAAGATGATCGGGGTCAGCCGGGGTTCCCGGGCCAGCACGCACCAAACCGATCACGACGCCCAACCAGTCGGCCCACTCCAGTTCGAGAACGGCGTTGCGGGCTTGGGGGCTCAAAGGCTCGAGTCGCTGCGGCGCGACCACTGCTGCAAGAGCGGACAAAGCCACCGACTCGTCGTCATCGAGCAGGTCGACTGGGCCAACCGAAGCCGCTAGCCATTGGGCAGCCTCACCGTCGATGGCCGCGGCGTCGCGCAACACCGCGGCAGCTGTGGCGTACTCGGAGGTCGACCCAACAGCCATCGAACCCAGCGCCCGATGCAACACTTCGAGTGCGTAAGCATCGTCTTCGGGGTCTCGCTCGGGCAGCGCCGGCACCTCGCCGTCGCTCCAGACCGGCGGCACTAGCCCGGTGATACCAAAGGTCGAAAGCCGCAGCATGAGCAAGCGACCAGCAGCGACCAGGGACGCGGTCGGTTCGATAGTTGCCCGAAATGCATCAGCCACCCGTGCGGCCAACCCCGAAGGGTTGACGGTCGAACGATCGATCCCGGCGTCCTCCTCGCTGAGAACATCCAGCAAATCGTGGGGGCCGACAGTCACTTCCCCCAGCGTTTCGACTTCGCCAGGCACCAAATCGATCACCACGATGTGTCGGGTATCGGAGGCGTCAACGAAGCGAAACGCCGCCGACAGGCCACGCCGTTCGCTCAGCAACCAAGCCCCCTCGCTACGACTGGTCGCAAGAGTGTCGGCCCATTCGGGCGACGGCTGAAATGAGGGGGCATCGAGGTCGACCCCATCGATGACCGCATCAAGAGCCCACAAAGCCGCGGCCGACGCCGGACTGCCAGCCTCGCGAATCGCCGCGACCAGACGGGTTATGCCATCGTCGCCGGTCTCGGCCGCCAGCGCGGCGAGGTCGCTCGCCCACAGCTCGGCGCGCACAGCGTCGAGGTGGCGAAGCTCATCGGCCTGCACGAGCGCATCATCAACAATTGGAGCCAGCAAGTCATCCACGAACTCCCGAGCCTACAGTTTCGACATGCCTGAACTTCCGGAGGTCGAAACGATCCGCCGACAGCTCGAACCGAAACTCATCGACGCGGTGATCGTCGATGCGGGGTCACATTGGTCCGACAAGTTCACCCCCGCCCTCGAAGCCGTCGACGGCCAAGTCGTGGCCCTCCGACGCCGAGGCAAGTACCTCGTATTCTCGCTGCGCCACGACGACGGCCTACTCAAGGAATTGGTGATCCACCTCGGCATGACCGGACGGCTAGCGGTGTCGGAGCCCGGCGAGCGGGTCGACTTGGACCACAGCCATCTCCGTGCTTGGTGGCTACTCGACGACGAACGACAGTTTACGTTCCACGACATCCGCCGGTTCGGCCGAATCCATCACGTCGATGCCGCCGACTATCGAGATATTCCCACGTTGCATGCCCTCGGGCCCGAACCGTGGGACGACGCCTTCACCGGAGCGCACCTTGCCCGCTTCGTGCAACGCCGCGATCGACATCTCAAGACCATCTTGCTTGGTCAGCGAGCCGTGGCCGGGGTGGGCAATATCTACGCCGACGAAGCGCTGTGGGACGCCAAAATCAACCCCGCTACCCGGCGGCTATCTCGCGATCGGGCCGACCGGCTGGTGGTGGCGATTCGTGCCGCATTGCAGTCGGGGCTTGATCACGGCGGCACAACACTACGCGACTACGTCGACTCCGAAGGCCAAACCGGCGCCAACCAGCACGAGCTGTTCTGCTACGGCCGGGCCGGCGAACCATGCCCGCGGTGCGCCACGATTCTGCGGTCGCGGTCTCTTGACGCTCGAACCACCACATGGTGTCCGTCGTGTCAGGCCCGCTGACGATCAGCCAATTGTGATCGAGCGAAGGGCCCGTGAAGCTTCCGGGGCGAGCAGGTCGCGTAGACGGTACGACCCGATGACCACGTAGAGGACAAAACGGCGTTCGCCCACCGTAAGGAACCGTTGAAGTCCGGCCTGGCCCGGCAGCCTTCGTTGAAGGGCTTGGGGCGAGAAGTCGCCGCCGCGCAGCCGGCGGGGCAGCCCTGAAGCGCTGAACACCCCGCCCGGTGACGTTGGCGCAAATTCGAGCAGCGCGACGAATATCGCGTTGGCATCCAAGTGTTCGACGGCCCCAGATCCGTAATCGCCACGCACGGTTGGCAAAATGAAGTTGGCCAGGTGGGCCAGAATTCGGGGCGGAGACGAATACCCGCTGGGCGCCGTTTCGCCGGCCCACCCGATCTCGGCCTCCCAGCCGGCCGGCACCGCAATGTCAACGCCGTGAAGCGACAACGATGGTGCGGCCATCAGATCAGCACCGACACAACAAATACCCCCGCCACCAGCGACACCGAGAACAGCCCGCCCCACATGGATGGACGCTCAACGCGATCGAGACGCTGATGCAGAGATTTCAAGTCGCCAACGGTGTGCACTCGCGCCGACAAGACGGCCATGGCCCCACGAGTTGCTCCGTAGAGCACGCCGATCAATAGACAGAACCACGCGGTATTGAAGATCGCCGATACAACGAGAACCACAAACAGCGATGTGTTGACAACGGTAAAGAAACCGGCCCCCAATTGGATGCCGAATCCGAGGCCGTAGACCCAACCGCGATATTTGGTGAGCCAGCGCTCGTCGACTTGGCGGCGGCCGGGGAGTCGCCACCCCAAGCTGTCGGCCGTCGCGGCTATGAGTATCGCCGCGGCCATTACCAAAGCTGACACCGCTGATGAGGGGTTTGCCACCAAGTGACTGGCCATACTCACGACGCCAAGCACGGCGCCGAACAACAACCCGCCGACGAGGTGGCCGACCAATAACCCGCTGGCCGTGAGCCACCAGCGCTGGCCCCGTCCCCGCTCACCGAGCGGAGTGATGCTCGTAAGCATCGAGACCCCTCAAGGAGACCAAGCGGCCCGCACCGCGGCGACGACCGCGACGACCGCGGTAACAATCCCTACGTTCACTCGTCGACCGTGATCTCGAGGTCGGCTTCTGAGGAGCCGCGGGACGGTGGCGGATAGAGGCTTGCGTGTCCGGGGCCGATCCCGGCCTGGTCGAGGATTTCGTCGACACCGCGATGGCGAGGGTCGTGGGCACTGTCGGCCAGCGCCTGCTGCAACAGATCGGCTACTTGGGCCCAACTCGTTGCGGTGCCCGAGCCGACAACCGACCGAGTCCGGCCATCGACCAGAGCAAAGAACGGCGAACCGGGCACGTCCAACTCCTGCCAGGTGTCACTCGAGCAAACCACTCGAACCCCGGGCGGCGACAACTCGATGAGCCGAGATACCGAGTCGTGAGCGGGGTCTTGGGCCACAATTATCAAGCGAGTGGAATCGCCGGGCAACAACAACTGCGGGTCGCGGAACTCCTCCCAGAATGTCTTGCAGGTGCGGCATCCCGAACTCAAGAAAGCCAGCAGCGTGTGATGCTCACCGCTCAGCGACACTTGCACCCCCGCCCCGGTAGGACTGGTGCCGATAATGGATTCGGGTGACAAGGCGCCAGATATCCCGGCTCGGCCAGGCTGGGGACCGAGCACCGGGCCCGCCGCGGGGCGGTCTGACAATCCGTCGAGGCTCAGCCCGGCCCGATCAAGCGACCGCAATATCTCGGCGTGAGTACGAAGAAGCCCAAACACCAGAATTGACAACAACCCCACCGCTATCGCCAACAGAATTATGAGGGTGATCATCAGCCACCAACCATCGAGGACAGCTGATCGTAGCGAAACAAGAAGGTGGCGATTTGGGCCCGGTCAACGGTCTGAGCCCCGCCGAACTCGTTGGCGCTCACACCGTTGGTGATGCCGACCAACGACGCCCAGGACACCGCCCGATCAAAAAAGTCCGAAGGGGCCACGTCGACAAACGTATGACGGTTCGCAACCATTGGCTCTCCGGCGAAACGCCAAAGAAACGTGATTGCTTCGGCACGCGTCACATCGCGGTCGGGACTAAATGTGGTGGCCGAAGTACCAAGCGTGTACTTGTGCTCGGCCATCCAATACACGGCCTGCTCTTCGGGAGCGCCCGGCTCGACGTCATCGAAGCCGGTGGTGGTCGAAGGAGTCAGCCGTCCGGCGTAGCGCCACAGAAACGTCGCGATATGAGCCCTTGTAGCGGCCTCACGAGGTCCGAACAGGTCGCGGCTGAACCCGGTGGTGATGTTGTTGGCAATCATCCACGCCACCGCATCGGTATAGAACGCGTTGGGGGCGACATCGGTGAAACCGTCGTGGAGGCACGGGCGGTCGTGAAATGCCGTCGCGTTGTCGGTGGCAAAGTCGGTCGTGCACGACGGGTCCCACTCCCACGGCGGCACGCACGTGACGATGCGACAGGCGATTGCTCCGACACACTCGACATGCTGGTTGCATTGCCCGTACCGGAACTCGGTGCAATCCACTGCGCGCGAGTGGCAGTCGCTCAAACACCGACAATCAGCCGTGGTACAACTCGCATCACAGATTCCTGACCCGGAACAACCGCACCCCGAATCACACGGCTGATTGCAGTCAAGATAGAACCGAGGACGAGGCTCGCCAATATCGCAGAACCCGCTGCCATCAGCCTTCCACCAGCCGGCGACGATCGTTCCCGGAGGACACAGATTCTCGCCGGTGAGAGCGCAACAGAAATCGGTGTATCCATCGCAACAGCCGTTGTCGCAATCGCAGTCGAGTCCCTGGCACATGCAGATCGCAGCGTGAGCCGAAGTTGGCCGAAGCACATAGACCGCCGGTGCAACAGCCAGCGCCGTTGCCCCGAAGGCGGCGCGTGACAAGAGCCCGCGGCGCGACGCTCGACGTTCGACTATGCGGCTCAGCCGCGCCACGACCGCTTGGCTCACCCGCGCCGTCCCGACACCGCGGCACGCGCCGATAGCGCTTCGGGAAGGGCGGTAAACGCCACAAGGGCCAGGCCGGCGATAACTCCGATCAGCACTACAAAACCAATGCCACCAGCGGGCTGATCGGCCATCACCTCGAGCGGAGTTCTTCCCGCGGCCGCAACTGCCGAGGCAATCGCAAACACTGCGTTACCCGCAACGTGAATCCAAGACGGAGGAGCCTCGACCCGTCCAAAGCACCCGCAAGACGACGCACCAACTGATAGCGCCTGCACCACCGACAAGGCGAAAATCACATAGAAGGCCGACACAAAAAGGGCCAACGCCAAACCACCGACCGCGAGCGCCGCGACTCCGACGACGATCTCGACGAACCCCATGACCCACACCAGTCGATGAGCTGGAACCACATCGACCTGTGGCGCACCGAGGTCCTCGAGCAAGTCGACCGTGGACGCCGGTCTCGCCACTTTCACCGCCCCGGCGACAACGAGCAACACGGCCGCCGATGCGTATAGCGCGGTGGCGACATCCATAACGACGTCACCATAACGGCGTCGGCCGATACGGTGGCGCGATGGCGCAGGCAAGACCCGATTTCTACACCCTCATCGCGCAGAACCGGCGCCGCACGTGGGTGCTGATGTTCGCCTTCTTTGTTCTGCTGAGCCTCGTCGCAATGACGGTGTCGATTGCTTTGCGCGGCGGAATTGTGGGGGCGGTAGCGGCGGTGGCAATCTCGTTTGGCATCACCTTTTCTTCTTATTGGACTTCGGCTTCGCTGGCACTGAGTTCGACCCGAGCCGTTCCTGCCGATCGCACCGAATTCGGTCGTCTCCACAATCTGGTCGAAGAGGTTTCGCTCGCCGCCGGGATCACTCCACCAAAGGTGTACGTGGTTCACGACCCGGCCCCCAACGCCTTTGCCACGGGTCGCAACATCGACAACGCCGCCGTCGCCGTAACCACCGGCCTCCTCGACAAGATGAACCGAGCCGAACTCGAAGGCGTCATCGCCCACGAGATCGCCCACGTTCGCAACGGCGACATTTTGGTGATGACCGTCGCCGTTGCGACCGCCGGGGCCATTGCTCTCATCGCCGACATATTTTGGCGGATGCTGTACTGGGGGTCGCTGACCGGCGGCGGTGCTTCGCGGCGACGCCGCAGCAACAACAACGGAGGCGGCGGAGCCCAAGCCATCGTGATCGTCGGCATGATTCTCGTGGCGGTCCTGGCTCCCCTGGCCGCTGCGTTACTAAAGGCCGCGGTAAGCCGCGGCCGCGAATCTCTCGCCGATGCCACCGCCGTCAAATTCTTGCGTTATCCGGGCGGCCTGCGCCAAGCCCTCGAGAAACTCGACGCCGATATCACGGTGGTTCGGCGCACAAGCCACGCCACCTCGCACTTGTGGATCGAATCCCCCGACGATCACGAAACCAAAGGCCGGGGTCGCAAGTTCAACGACATGTTCTCGACCCACCCTCCCCTATCCGAACGAATCAACCTGCTGCGCGAAATGGAAGGACTCCCGCCCTACGAAGGGCCAGACCGCTCGGTGTCCGAAGCGTTACGAACCTTTCAAGACGAACGCACCGACCCCGAGTCAGCCGCCACATCGGTCAACCTGACGTCGATCTTTGCCGGTATGGGCGAAGTCGCAGCATCTGATCCCGACCCCAACCATGCCGCCGCGGGCTGGTACGCCGACCCGAGCGGAGCCGACGCAACTCTGCGCTACTGGAACGGTTCTGGCTGGACCGACCACTTTCATCAGATCCCCGGCGCCAACTCGGTAGCCGATCCTCAATCCCATACGCGGCCACCAAAGCAGCGCCGCCGGGGCCCCCGATGACCAACCCCGAGGTAGGTGTCGGCCCCCGTGCTCAACCCTGGCCCGACGATCCCCGACTCGACCCCGAACTGCTGGCCCAAGGCGACCGACGCAACGTGGTCGACCAATACCGCTACTGGAAGGTCGACGCCATCGTGGCCGACCTGGACCCGCGTCGCCATAGCTTCCACGTCGCAATCGAGAACTGGGAACACGACCGAAACATTGGCACCATTGTTCGTACCGCCAATGCGTTCCTAGCCGCCGAAGTTCACATTGTTGGCAAACGCAAATGGAACCGGCGAGGCGCGATGATGACCGACGTTTACCAGCATGTGCGTCATCATGTCGATGTCGAAGCCCTCACGGAATGGGCGGCCGGCAACGACCTCACAATGGTCGGGATCGACAACTTGCCAGGATCAGTTGCCATCGAAACCAGCGAACTACCCGAACAGTCGCTACTGCTCTTTGGACAGGAAGGCCCGGGATTATCGACCGCCGCCAGCGCGGCGTGCGCCGCTACTTACTCGATCAGCCAGTACGGCTCTACCCGCAGCATCAACGCCGGCGTGGCTGCCGGGATCGCCATGCATTCGTGGATTCGGCGGTGGGCTTAACCCTCGAACATGGCGACAAGTTCTTCGTCGCTCGGGATCTCGACACCTGGCAGGTAGAAGGTGTAGAGACCGGTAATGGCAGCCTCGAGATCGCCGGGATCGCTCGAAGCCAATTCGCAGGTGACCATCGAGGAGTAGATGTGCACGGCCTCAACACCGCCCGCGGCAAAGATTCGTTTGGCCAAATCGGCCGCCGGATCGGTTTCGGTAATCGTGTCGTCCGCGGTGTAGCGAACGTGCCCCATACCGGTGAGGCTGCGATTTAGTTCGAAGCGCACAATTCCGGGCCGAGGCGAGGAAGTGCGAAGAAGAGTGACCGGCTGTCCCATAGCGATTCGCAGGTTAGCGACTATGTCGGACCCAGACCCACATGGCCAACCCAATCGACACGATCATCAGCACGGCATGAACAATCAGAAAGCTCGTCTCGTGATCGTCGAGCATGATCGCCGTGCCGCGAACCGCCCAATAACCGACCGACCAAACAGCCAGGGCCCGCATCGCTGGCCAAGCCCATGCCGGTTGGCGAACCACGCCCCAGCCCGCGGCTAGACCAAGGGCGGTAAACAACACCACGACGCCAACCCGCCATGTCGTGTCCCACCCGCCGAGATCGTCGTTGGTGAGGACCAGCCGGAGTCGAGAAGCCCAGACAAACAGCGTCCAAACTACGAGTGCGATCTCGGGCCTAGAAGAGGCCCAGTTGCGGTTCATCTTGTCGCTCCTCCAAACGCGGAATTGCCGTCCAGCGCAGATCGTCCATAAACGCCCAGCGGCGGCGGTGAATCGTACAAGGGCCGTAGGCCGCCAAAGCAGCCTTGTGTTTGGGGCATGGATAACCCTTGTTGCCGGCGAATGAATAGGCCGGGTAGGTGAGATGCCAATCCCGCATCATTTGATCGCGAGTGACCTTGGCGACTATCGATGCTGCGGCAATCGACAAACTGATGGCGTCGCCTTTGACCAGCAGAGTCGTGGGATGGGTCTCGACGAAGTCCCAGTTGCCATCCACCAGAACGTGATCGACGGTCACCGCAAGGTTGTTCAGCACACGTTGTGCGGCGAGCTTCTGAGCGGCCGACATGCCAAGCTCGTCGCATTCGGCTTGACTGGCGTGCCCCACCGAAACGTGATCAGCCCAGTCCATGACCCGACCATGCATCAGCTCTCGTTCGGAGCTGTTGAGCATCTTCGAATCGCGGACCTTGTAAAGCCGCTTGTCACGAGGTACGACTACCCCAGCCAGCGTCAGCGGGCCGGCCCATGCGCCTCTACCCACCTCGTCGATGCCAACCACCACATCCTTGCCGCCAGCCCACAATTCTCGCTCGAAGCGAAGCCCCGGAGAACGCTTCTTGAGCGAACCACGAAGGACAGAAGCGGTCATCGCCGGTCAAGCAAGGCTTCGCCGTTGCGTTCGTTGGTCGACCAGTCATTTCCGAAGCCGCCGCACGCGATCATGACATCGTCGGGGCCGCCGACCCGTTCCCACAACGCGGCCGGCCGGTCGCCATGCCACCGCACGCTGAACGACAACGTTCCGAGTCCGGTGGCGAGGCCTCGCACGTCGATCGGCTGTCCGTCCCAAGCCGCGGGAACTTCGGGCAGCATCTGTATGGTTCTCGACGATCGGCCATCGCGAAAGAGCGAACCCAGCACGTTTGCCGCGGCCGCCGCAACGAGCGACGAGTCCGAACGACGCTCGACGGTGAGATCATCAAGAAGACGCAGGGCGTCGGCGGCTCCCTTGGGCCATGAGATTTCCAGCGCTCGGGCAACGATGCTCGCCGTCTCGCGATCAAGCATCGACCCCGCTACTCGCACGAGTGGCCCGGCGAGTTCGTCAAGGCCCGACGGTTCGGCAGTTCGCAGATCGCGAGACGCCAAGGCTCGCAACGCAACAACCGCCCCGTCAGCCGTTAGTTGACCGCGATCGCAGGCATCGAGCACCGTCCGGCGGGCTCGATCGGCCTCGTCGTGAAGACCAGCCAGATCAAGCCACCACGCGGCCTCGCCAGCAGCAACAACATCGGTATCGCCGGCGGCCAAGATCAGATCGCAAACAATACGTCGCCAAGCGGCGGTGAGTTCGAGGTCGGGCACCTCGACCTGAAGCGATCGCGCTGTAACGGTTCGCCAACCGGCGGCGGCATCGGTAGGCCTAAGCGGCCGACTCGGCAGCTGGCCTTCGATTCCAACGACAACCACAAGCTTCTGGCGATGAGGCAGCGCATGCAACATGGCGACGTCGCCGTGACCGGCCGCGTCCGCCGACCCGGCATCGGATGTCACCGCGGCCCAGATGTCGGAACTCACCGCGACGGCGCCAGCAGGTCGTTGGGGCCGAATCCACTCCGACGACCCAACCACGACACATTCGAGACTGGCCTCAACACTCTTGGCGGCGCGGCCAACCGTCGCGACCATGACCGCCTCGGCAGAGTCGTTTTCGTACTCGACGACGATCGACCGACCGCGGCCGTCGTTCAGTACTGCGACCCGCTGGATGACGTCGCCGCCAGGCACACGAAGCCAGGTCTCATAAACCGGGGTGTCGTCAACGCGATTTTGGCGCACCGCGCGTTCTTCGTGGGCCAGGCGCCAACGATCTGCACACCGAACGCCCCACTCGATCTTGCACGACTGGTCGCCAAGGCAAACCACCCCCGACGGACTTATGCGACCGATCGGCCCGTCGAGATCACCGATGAGGGCGCCAAAGCCAGGACCGAGGGGCGCGGCAGAACGGCGCCGCAAAACGTCACGAATAGCCATAAGTAATCAGTCTGGGTCGATCTCGCGAGATGCCGGATTTTGCACGAGGCCAGCGTACGCGTCGACGGCGCTTCGCCCTTGCTCGACACAAGCACACATCTGTTCGGCGATCGGCATATAAACGCCGACGGCCTGGGCCAAAGCCACCACGATGGGGGCCGACTTGACGCCCTCGGCGACTTGGTTCATCTCCGCAGCAATTTCGTCAAGCGAACGTCCCCGACCCAACTGTTCGCCGACATAACGGTTTCGGCTTTGCGGACTCATACAGGTCGCCAACAAATCGCCCATGCCGGCCAAACCCGCGAACGTGTGCGGTTCGCCGCCCAAAGCAACCCCCAAGCGGGTGAGCTCGGCCAAGCCGCGAGTCATTACCGCGGCCCGGGTGTTATCACCGGTGCCCAGACCATCAGCCATCCCCGCGGCAAGGGCGATCACGTTCTTGAGTGCGCCGCCCAACTCGCAGCCGACCACATCGGTGCTCGAGTAGACCCGAAACAGCGCCGACGCAAAGACCTCTTGCAGCCGTTCGGCGATGGTTTGATCGGTGAAGGCAATAACCGCCGCCGCCGCGCTTCCGGCGAGAATTTCCTTGGCCAGATTTGGGCCCGTCAAGACACCTACCGGGTGACCGGGAAGTTCTTCCTCTACTAGTTCGGTCATTCGTTTGCCGGTGCCGAGCTCGAGACCCTTGGCCAGCGAAACCACCGGAACCCACGGGCGAAGATGCGGGGCGACCTCGCGAAGCGTGTCGCGAAACCCGGCCGAAGGAACACCCATCACCAACACGTCGGCCGTACTCACCACCTCGGACAAATCACTCGAAGCGGTGAGCGACGGGTGCAGATCGAATCCATCGAGGTAGCGCGGGTTGCAATGACGTGTGTTTATGGCCTCGACCACGTCGTCGCGCCTCGAATGCACCACGGTGACCGCGTTGTGAGCACAGAGATGGGCAACGGTTGTCCCCCACGATCCACTTCCGACAACCGCGATCCTCATGTCCATGGCCTCACCATAGACTGCGTCGAAGACCCACCGAGCTTTGACATTTGCGACCCGGAACTTGCGAACCACACCGTGACCCCAGCCTCGTTGCTCGACTCAGTCGTGCTAATCCCGATTCGATCATTCGCCGATGCCAAGTCCCGCCTGTCCGCAGTGCTGGCCGCATCCGACCGCGAACGACTGGCGCGAGCAATGGCCGAGCGGGTCGTGCGGGCCGCTCACGATTTGCCCGTAAGAGTCGTGAGCGACGACCCGGCCGTAGCAACATGGGCCGCGGGCCTCAGGGCCGGGGTCATTGCCCCTCTCGTCAACGGGCTCAACCCATCGGTATCGGCCGCCGTCAACGCCCTTCGTTGCGAAATCACCGCCCAAGGACGCATAATCATCGCTCACGCCGATCTGCCGCGGGCCAACGATCTTCGGATTGTGCGCGGTCCGGGCCTGGCCATTGCACCGGACCGTCACGGCGATGGGTCAAATGTGGTGTCGATCCCGGCGCACGTCGACTTCAACTTTTGCTACGGCCCCGGATCCTTCGAGGCCCACCGGGCCGAAGCAGCCCGGTTGGGACTTGATGTAACCGTAATCGAGGACCCAACCCTGGCCCTCGACGTCGACCATCCAGCCGATCTCGTCGAACTATCCCGGTAAGGACCTGCCGATGCGAGTCAACATCCCCACCCCATCGAGCGCGCTGGCCATCGGTGCTCACCCCGACGACATCGAATTCGAGTGCGGCGCAACGCTTGCCAAGTGGGCCGATGCCGGTGCCGCTATCCACTTTCTTGTATGCACCGATGGTTCAAAAGGAACGTGGGACGTCGACGCCGACAAAGCCGAGCTCATCTCTAGGCGACGCCGCGAGCAAACCGCGGCGGCCAGGCGGATTCATCCCGGGGCTCAAGTCCATTTCCTCGACCAGGTCGACGGAGAACTCGACGTTGCTCTTGTCCTTCGAGGGGCGGTCGCTCGGGTCATTCGCCAGACCCGACCCGATGTCGTCCTCGGCCACGATCCTTGGCGGCGTTGGCGAATGCACCCCGACCATCGCGCCGCCGGCCAGCTAGCCGTCGATGGTGTAGTAGCAGCCCGAGATCCTCACTTCAATCGCGAACACATAAACGATGGGCTGGCTCACCACCGCCCCGATCATCTGCTCCTGTTCGAATGCGAAGAACCAGATCTGACCGAGTCAGTCGAGGCCCATCACGTCGCCCGGCAGGTCGATGCCCTTCTCGCTCACGAAAGCCAGTTCGAGACCACGATGGTTATTGCCGCCAACGACGACGGCTCACAAGCCGAGGCCTTCGGGCAACGGATCCGGACCAACGCTCAAGATCGCGGCCGCCGGGCCGGAGTCCCGTTTGGCGAAGCGTTCAAACTGATGAACCCGGCCGGCTAAGCGGTCGGGAAATCGGTGTAGCCCTCAGGCCCGGGGTCGTAGATGTGGGCTGCCTCCGTCGAGGCCAAATTCGTTCCGGTGCCGATTCGTTCGGCTAGATCGGGATTGGTTATGTACAAACGACCAAACGACACGGCATCGCCCACGCCCTGCTCGAGAGCGTGACGCGCCTCCTGGGGTGTGTAGCTGTCGTTGATGATCAACGGGCCGTCGAATCCCTGACGAGCCAACGCCTCGTTATCGATCCCAGTCGAAGCCATACGCAGCACATGGCAGTAAGCCAGACCCAGAGGATTCAGCTCGCCCAACAGGGCCGTGAACGTCTCTTCGGGATCATCGTCATGAAGGTCGTTGTAAGGATTGCCGGGGCAGATTCGAAATCCCACACGTTGGCCGCCGTCCACCGCGGCCATCGCCGCGGCTACCTCCACGAAGAATCGCAGCCGGTTGGCGAGGCTGCCGCCCCATTCGTCGATCCGCCGATTGGTGCCGGTCGACAGAAACTGGGCGGGGAGATAGCCGCTTGTACCGTGCAGCTCGACGCCGTCGAAACCAGCCTCGTAGGCCAGGGCCGTGCACCGGGCAAAGTCGTCGATCACGCCCGGAATTTCGTGGGTGTCAAGTTCCCTCGGAACCGGGCAAGGCTGCATCAGCCCGCCATCGGTGTCGGTAAACATTTTCCATTTCGCGGCAACGGCGGAGGGAGCGATCGTCTCGACTCCCGGCTCCTTGTTGTCGGGGTGCGCAACCCGACCAACATGCATCATCTGCATCACGATCGAACCACCCTCAGCATGCACGGCATCGGTGACGCGGCTCCACAACTCGCCTTGATGACGATCGACCAGACCCGGGGTGCGGCAGTACCCCTTGCCGACCTCGGTTGGGTACACCCCCTCGGTGATTATCAAGCCCGCACCGGCGCGCTGGCGGTAATACTCGACCATCAACTTGTTGGGGTCGCCATTGGCATTGGCCCGCGACCGAGTCATGGGCGCCATCACTACCCGATTACGAAGATCGATGGCCCCGAACCGGCCGGGGGTCATAAGGTTCACAAACGACATCAGCGTTCCAGCAAGTCTTCGATCAGAGACGCCATCTCCATGGGCTTGTCACCTTGAATCGAATGACCGGCGCCCGGCACAACAATGTGCACGGTGTCGGGTCGCCTTTGCATCCACTCGTCGACATCTTCGTCGCCGATGACGCTCCACTTCCCGCCCTGCCACAGTGTGATCGGCACGTTTACCAAGTCGACCTTTCCCCACAAGACATCGAAAGCCGGAGCATGCTCGCCGCTCACCTTCCAATCGCGCATCCGGTCATAGCGCCATGTCCAGCGACCATCGTCGAGTTCGTGAGCATTGTGCAAAATGCCACGCCGCAAACTCGATTCTGACCGACCCGGATTGAACTCGATCGTGCGATCGAGGATCTGCTGAAAGCTCTCGAAATACTCCGGGCCGTCGACGAACGCGATGATCGGTTCGGCCTTGTCATGGTCCGTTCCGGGCGTGACGTCAACAACGCCGAGTCGACGCACAAGATCGGGATGATCAGCCGCCAAACAGATCGCCGTCATCCCGCCAAGCGACATGGCGACCACCGCCGCGGCGTTGGGGGCCAACGCCTCGATCGCCACTGCGAGATCAGCAGCCATCGACACCGGCGTGTAGTCGTGAGCCGGTCGGTGATCGGAGTGGCCGTGGCCCGGCAGATCGATCGCCACCAGCGGCCGCGCCAACCTCATCGCAACTGTGTCCCACGTGTGGGCGTTTTGGGCACCGCCATGGATCAAGACGAGCTCAGGATCGCCGTCGCCCCAAACCAACGCACTCAACCTCAGCCCCGACGAAAGCGCCACCGACTCTCGTCGCACCAGCGGCGGTGCGTCGAACGTCAGGTCGTACTCGGCGGCGTTCTCGTGAAACAGGCCGAACTCGTCATAGGGAGTCATCGGCGGCCTCAGTCGTAGTCAGGAGCATCGAAGAAGCCCTCCAAGCCGTATTTACGGTAGGGGCCCAGAATATTCTGTTCGAGGACGCCAATGCCTTCGTGGGGGCCGTAGCGAGCCCTCACGAAGTGCTGCACGTGCTGATTTTCGTACGCGGTTTCGTCAACGTCGTCAAGATCCCAACTTTCGAGCTCGACCGCCATCTCGCCGTGGTACTGACCGTGCACCCATTTCGGATGCGAGTAGCCGAGTCCTTTCATCCGAAACGCGAACAGTGGCTCCAGTTCAACAACGTGGCGAGCGTCATCGACCAACGAGGTCATTGCGATTTCGGCTTGGCGGATCATTCGATTGCCCGACTTGAACGTGACCTGGTGTTCGAGATTGCGCATGTGTTCCACTGCATCGTCCTCAACCCCAGGCAGATCGTGGTGAGTCGGATAAACCGGGAGTTTCGCGCCAACCTGAAAGAGCGGCCGCCCGAGACTGTCGTCAAACAGTTGATAGTGCAGGCAGAAGTCGTCGAAGTTCAGCGGCGCCCACAAAAAGAACAGGCCGCCCAGACCGCCCTTGGGCGGCGCACCCCGCTTGTCGCCGCCTATGAGCGGCCGGACCCCCCACGAACGATCCTTCGTTCCCCACGTGTTCTCGCGCTGAAGCTCGATTCGAGTGCCGCCGAACTCGACCCATCCGCTCCAGTGGCCGAGCTGGGTGAAACGGGTCGTGTCCATGATCTTGCGCGGACCCCGCCCCAAGTGATGACGAGGCTCCTCCACACACGATGTGCGCCCCTCGAACAGCAGATCACAAGCGAAATCGGTCTCGTTGTCGACGACCGTGACCCGACACGACCTCATCGGTTCGACAATTTCGAGACAAAACGGCCCGATCTGCATATCGGTGGGTTCGTCGGTGCTCACCGCCGACGCGTGAAACGCATACTGACGGCCATCGTGAACAACCGAAACGGCGCTGTCGTGCAACCCGAGATGGGGATAAAGCGCGGTTCCGACGCCCAGGAAGAAATCGCCGGTCTTTGAATACCCGTTGAACCAGTAGCGCTCGTAGAAGTCTTTGTCGCTGGTCCCCGGATGAGCAACCGGTTCGGGGGTCTGATGGATCGGGAAATCGTCAAACTTCGAAAGCATCCCGACAGATTGACAGGTGTCAGCGAGACCGTCGACTTCGTCGACCTCGCGGCGTGGCGCCCGCGACCGGTTCCCAGGTGAACTTACGGGAAGCCACTAGGGCACCTCCGGCGGTCCAAAGCAACAACACACCGAGATGCCCCCACTCGATCGCCGGCGTCTGGGTAAACGGATTCATCGATGCCGAGAACGCGGTGGCAAAGTGTTTGAGGGGAAAAATGTCGCCCACCACTTCGAGCCAGCGCGGCGAGTCCTGCCCAAAGCTCACGAAGACGTTCGACACGAACCCCAACGGCAGCAGCGTGGCATTGGCAATCGCTGGCGCTGATGCTGCCGACTTCGCCACCGAGGCAAGTGTTATGCCAAGCGTCGCGAAACAAACCGCTCCGATAACAAACGAAAGCAGCATCGCCGGCACCTTGGCGAGTTCGATGTTGATCCCATAAGCCACGATGCCAAGCCCCACCATGATCACCGTTGAAACAAAGGCGATCCACACCGCCGATAGCACGACGCCAGCCAAGAACACGCGGGGCGGGATGGGGGTTCCTCTCATCCGCTTGAGAATCCCATCATCTCGGCGAACAGTGAGCAACATTCCGATATTGGTGTAGGTCGCTGATGCGGCGGCAAACACCGCCAGACCTGGAGCGTAGAACTGCGAGGTCGTGATGCTCCCGCTGAAGCCCGCTTCGTTGCCGAACATCGCAACGAACAAAACCAACATGATCAGCGGAAGCCCGAGGGTGAAAAATGCCCCGATCGGCGTTCGCCAAAAAATTCGGTTCTCAGCCCGCACACTTTTGAAGAGCAGCCGAAGATCGTTCATGACGACACCACCTCGTCGCCGACCAATCGCAAGTACACGTCTTCGAGATTCATGGATTCGACCGAGAGACCGGCGAGTTCGATGCCGTGGCTCACCGCCCACGCCGTAACGTGAGCCAGATCGGCGGTCGGCTTCGCAGTGACAATCTCGATCTTGCCATCTCGCCCGGTGGCATTGCCCACCAGCGGATCGAGGAGGCCGGCGAGAGCCGCGTCGACCGCCGGCAACGTAAACCGAATGACGGTGCCGGCATCGGCGCTTGCTCTCAACTCGTCGGGGGTGCCGCTGGCCACGATCTTGCCGGAGGCCATCACCGCGACTCGATCGGCCAGGTACTCGGCTTCCTCGAGGTAGTGCGTAGTCAGGACCACCGTGGTTCCCTTGCTGGCCAGAGCCTCGATCAGTTCCCAACTACGGCGACGAGCGGCGGGATCGAAGCCGGTGGTGGGTTCGTCCAAGAAGATCAGCTCGGGATCACCAATGAGGCCAAGCGCGAGATCGACCCGTCGCTGTTGACCGCCCGAGAGGGTCGAGACACGATCATCAGACTTTTCGACTAGCTCGACCATGGCCAAGACTTCGTCGGCCGGTCGACGCCGGGAGTACGCCGAGCCGTACAAATCCAGGACCTCCCCGACCGTGAGCTCCTTGTCGATACCGGCAGCCTGCAAGACAATGCCGATTCGGTCGCGAAAGGCCCGGCCACCAGTGGCTGGGTCGACACCGAGAACCGATACCGAACCACCGTCCCTTGTCCGGTGGCCTTCGAGTATTTCGACCGCGGTAGATTTTCCCGCGCCGTTCGGACCAAGGATCGCAAAGATCTCGCCGCGAGCGACGTCGAAAGTCAGCCCGTCCACGGCTTGATTGTGGGCATAGGCCTTGGTTAAATCGCGGACTTCGATGGCGTTCGTCATGCAGTGCAGCACCCTAGCGAGCACCCGCGTGCTCTGAACCGTCGCTGGCGGGCAGACTGGCTCGATGCGACCGTTGCCCGGAAACTCGATAGTCGCCGAGTTCACCACTCGATTCGACGCCGACCTCGCCGTCGCAATGCTCGGCGGCGCCGGGATTGAAGGCGTCGTGCTGGGCGACCCGGCGGCGTCTGTCGCTCCGCACCATGTTGTTGAAAGGGTGTTTTCGGTCGTGGTGCGAAGCGAAGTCGCCGAAGACGCGACCATTCTGCTCGCCGGGGATCACGATTCGAATGCCGAAGTAGACGCGCTCGACGCGATGTATCACCGACGTCGCTTCAGCAACCGACCCAAGTGGGTGCGCTACAGCACCTACGCCGTACTGGCTGGCGTAATAGGACCAACGATAGTGGCGGCGATCCTGCAGGCCTGGACCGCCCTCAACGCTCTATTTCCATGATTTGTGCACCGAATCCGGGGCCAGAGGCCCCGATTCGGTGCACAAATCCAACTACATCCCTTGGCCGCCGCTGGATTCGGTGACGGATTGTTTGCCGGCGGAGATCCAGGGCATCATGGCGCGGAGCTCTTTGCCGATTGTTTCGATCGGGTGATCGTGCCCGGCTTGTTCGAGGCGAAGGAAATTGGCCCGGCCGGTGCGGCTCTCGTTGACCCAATTGGTAGCAAAGGTGCCGTCCTGGATTTCGGTGAGAATCTGCTTCATGGTGGCCTTGGTTTCGTCGTTCACGACCCGCGGACCGCTGACCAGATCTCCCCACTCGGCGGTGTCAGAAACGCTGTAGCGCATCCCGGCAATGCCCTCTTCGTACATCAAGTCGACTATGAGCTTGAGCTCGTGAAGGCATTCGAAATAGGCGACCTCGGGTTGATAACCAGCCTCGATGAGAGTCTCGAAGCCCGACTGCACCAGACGGGTGGTTCCGCCACAGAGCACCGCTTGCTCACCGAACAGATCGGTCTCGGTTTCTTCGGTGAACGTGGTCTCGATCACACCCGCACGAGCACCACCGATCGCGTCGGCGTAGGCCAACGCCAGCGCCTTGGCCCCACCGGTTGCGTCCTGTTCGACGGCAATAAGCGCCGGCACACCGCCGCCTTCGGTGTAAGTGCGACGTACCAGATGACCGGGACCCTTGGGCGCAACCATGCACACATCGAGGCCTTCGGCCGGGCTGATCAGGTCGAACCGGATGTTGAAACCGTGGGCAAAGAACAAGGCATCGCCGTCGCTGAGGTTAGGAGCAACATCGGACTCGTAGATCGCGGCCATCTCGGTGTCGGGCATCAGCATCATCACGACATCGGCCTCGGCTGATGCGTCGGCGATGGAGCGAACCGTCAGGCCCGCGGCCTCGGCCTTTGCCGCCGACGACGAACCGTCGCGCAAGCCGACGCGTACGTCGATCCCCGATTCTTTGAGGTTCAACGCGTGGGCGTGCCCTTGCGATCCGTAACCGAGAATCGCAACCTTGCGATTGGCGATCGCCGAGCGATCGACGTCCTTTTCGTAATAGATATTGGCCATGGCCTGTCCCTTCCTTTGGTCCCCTGAGGGCTGAGTTAAGTCCCCGAAGGGCGATCTAGTTGAGCCCCGGCAAAGCAACCCGGCCGGTGCGTTGAATGGCCTCGATCCCAAAGGGACGGAGGTTCTCTTCGAATTCGTCGAGGCGAGCTGGCCGCGCCGACAACGACATCATCATCGCCGACTCGTTCTCGCTGAGCACGTAGGCGCGCCAGTCGTCGATGACCTGGAGCAGTTCCTGGCGGCGCTCGTCGGCCTTGACGGTGATGAGCATGAGTTCTCGTTCGACCGACTCGTCGGGGTCGAGCTCGCTAATTTCGACCACATTGATCAGCTTGTTGAGTTGCTTAACAACTTGGTCGAGGGGTGACTCGTCGACGTTGACCGTGAAGGTTATGCGGCTGAACCGCGCGTCGTCGGTGGGGGCGACCGCCAAAGAGTGGATGTTGTAGCCGCGCCGCGAAAACAACCCGGCCACCCGAGCAAGCACGCCCGGCTTGTTCTCGACGGTAGTAACAATGGTGTTCCAAGCGCTCATGACAGGAGCCCTTGTTGGCTGGGGTCGACCATAATTTCGGAGTTCGTTTTGCCTGACGCCACCATCGGGAAGACATTCTCCCTCGCATCGGTGCGAAACTCCACAACTACTGACCGGTCGTTGATCTCGTTGGCTCGCTCGATCGCCGGCGCAACCTCTTCGGGTGACTCGACCCGAATGGCTTCGCAACCCATTGCTTCTGACCACTTGACGAAATCCGGCACCGAATCGGATAGATGCACTTCGCTGTAACGCTCGTCGTAGAACATCTCCTGCCACTGACGAACCATGCCGAGGTAGGAGTTGTTGAGCAAGGCCACTTTGATCGGGATTTTCTCGACCGTTGCAGTGACCAGCTCCTGGGCCGTCATCTGGAAACAACCATCACCGTCGACCGCCCAAACCCGACGGTCGGGCATGCCGGCTTTGGCCCCGATTGCTGCGGGGATCGAGAAACCCATCGTGCCGAGGCCGCCGGAATTGATCCACGTGTAGGGATGATCGAACTTCCAGTACTGGCTGGCGTACATCTGGTGCTGACCCACCCCAGAACACAAAATGGTGTCGGCCGGATTGTGATCCCGGAGTTCTTCGATGACGTACTGCGGCTTGAGCTTTTCGCCGGGCGCCGACTGTTCGTACACCAGGGGGAACTTCTCTTGCCAACCCGACACGGTGGATCGCCAAGCGCCCCGGTCGGTTTGGGCGTCGGCTCCGCCGAGCTCGGCCATAGCGGCGATCATTTCTTCGATGACCAGCTTGCAGTCGCCTTGGATGCCGACGTTGTATTGGCGGACCTTGCCGAGTTCGGCCGGGTCGATGTCGACGTGCACGATCTTGGCGGTAGGCGCAAACCCGTCGAGTCGACCGGTCACCCGATCGTCGAAACGAGCTCCGAGCGAGATCAACAAGTCGGACTCTTGCATGGCGGTCACTGCCGTGTAGTTGCCGTGCATGCCCGGCATGCCGAGACACAAGTCGTGGCGGTCGGGGAACGCCCCGCGCGCCATCAGGGTGGTGACCACCGGGATCTGGGTCATTTCGGCAAAGGCCAAGAGCGCCTCGGCGGCCCGAGCTTTGAGGATTCCCCCACCCACGTAGAGAACGGGACGTTCGGCATCACGGATCAACTCGACCGCTTCTCGAATGAGCTTGGGATCGCCCTCAGTAACCGGGTTGTAGCCAGGCAGTTCCATATCGACGTCGGTGGGCTCGTACCAGTCGATAGCCGAAGCGGGATTGTTGGGGTCGACGACGTCTTTGGGGATGTCGACCAGCACCGGCCCGGGACGGCCGGTCGTGGCGATGTGGAACGCCTCGTGAATGATCCGCGGAATGTCTTGAGCATCGGTGACCAAGAAGTTGTGCTTGGTCGCGGCCATGGTGATACCGGTGGTATCGGCCTCTTGGAACGCGTCGGTGCCAATGGCCGAATACGGAACCTGCCCGGTGATGCACACCATCGGAACCGAGTCCATATAGGCGTCGAGCAACGGGGTAACGACGTTGGTCGCCGCGGGCCCGCTCGTGACCATGGCGACGCCCGGGCGACCAGTTGCGTGGGCGTACCCTTGGGCCATGTGGCCGGCGCCCTGCTCGTGACGCACCAGCACGTGACGGATCGACGAGTCGCGGATCGGGTCATAGACCGGAAGAATCGCGCCCCCTGGAAGGCCAAACATCACGTCGACACCTTCGAGTTCGAGGGCACGGATGAGGGCATCACCGCCGTTGGTTGGAGTTTTGCTCATGGGATGAATCCAGGTTGGGTCGCTAGGCGAACGGACAAAAACTATCGGCCGAAAAAGCAAACGACCTCCCGTTGGGAGGTCGTGGCGCACATTCAGTCGAGAAGACGTGGACGCGCGCTAGCTAAGGCCTACTACTACGAGGAGGACAAAGGGAGCGCAGTTCACGTTGGGAAGTATGGCGACATCAGGTCAACATGGCAACGTGAATCGTTCTTTGCGCGTTGGCGTCTACCCCGGATCGTTCAATCCACCGACTGTTGCCCACATCCAGATCGCCCTCGCCGCACTTTCGGCCCATCGCCTGGATCGAGTCGATTTCGCCATCTCCGTCACGGCATTGGGCAAAGACGCGGTCAGCGTTCCGTCTCTGACCCATCGTCTCCAGGTGATGAAGGCATCCGTCGAGTCGATCGAAGGGCTCGGTGTGATTGTCACCGAACACCAGCTCATCGCTGATATCGCCGAGTCCTACGACGTGGTCGTAATGGGCGCCGACAAGTGGGCTCAGGTCAATGATCCGGTGTGGTACCGCACCGCCGACGACATGCACGAGGCCCTCGCCCGACTCCCCACTCTTGCCCTTGCCCCTCGCTCCCCTCATGTTGTTCCGTCCGAACATGCGCTCGACGTTGCTCCCGACTTGCTCGAAATCTCCTCGTCGGCGGTACGGGCCGGACGAACCGAATGGATGACGCCCGCCGCGGCGGCATTCGACAAAGCAACCGGGGCTTGGACTGCTCCCGACCTCTACGAACGCGACTACTGCTCATGAAGTCATGGCTGAAAACGCGGACAGGCTGGGGCCCCACCGATCGCGAGATTCTTCGACTGGCGCTCCCCGCCCTCGGCGCACTCATCGCCGAACCCCTCTACATTCTGGCCGACACCGCGGTAGTCGGACATCTGGGCACCCCCGAACTAGGGGGACTGGCGCTGGCCTCGTCGATCCTCTTGATCACGTTCGCGATCTTTATCTTCCTGGCCTACGGCACGACGTCGGCTGTTGCTCGACTGCTAGGCGCCGGAGAGGATCGCCTTGCCGCCCATCAGGCGGTGCAAAGCGTGTGGCTGGCCTTCATCGTCGGCGTGATGGTCAGCCTCGTCACGTTCGTGTTCGCCGAGCCGCTGCTGGCTCTCATGGGCGCTGAGGCCGAAGTTGGCGACCATGCTCTGGTGTACCTGCGCATCAGCCTTGCCGGCGTTCCGGCCATGCTCATCGGGCTCGCCGGCGTCGGCTATCTGCGCGGATTGCAAGACACCCGCCGACCGTTCTATGTCGCGCTCGGAACCGCGCTGTTCAATCTCGTGCTCGAGATCATCTTGATCTACGGGTTGGGTTTCGGCATCGGCGCATCGGCGCTGTCGACCGTGATTGCTCACTGGATTGCCGCGGGATTCTTTGCCATGTGGATCCGCTCGGCGGTCAGCCAACACGGCGTGAGCATGCGGCCCGACCGGCGCACGATTGGTCAGCTCGCCGGTACGGGGTTCGATCTTCTGCTTCGTACCACCGCGCTGCGGGGCGGGCTCACGATCACGCTGGCCGTAGCGGCCCGTATAGGCACGACCGATCTTGCCGCCCACGAGATCTCGTTTCAGGTCTGGAGCATTCTTGCCTTCAGTCTCGATGCCGTTGCCATCGCGGCTCAAGCATTGATCGGCAAGGCTCTGGGCGCAGGCAACGCCGACGAAGCGCGACGCCTTGGTACCCGCATGATCCAGTGGGGGTGGTGGGGCGGGGTTCTGCTCGGACTTGTGGTGCTGGCAACCTCGCCGTTGGTGCCGTCGATCTTCAGTGACGACCCGGCGGTAACCGCGTTGGTCGGGTTCTTGTTGCTTCACGTGGCGCTTTGGCAGCCGCTCAACGGCGTGGTGTTCGCGCTGGACGGCATCCTCATCGGGGCGGGAGACTTGCGATTCCTGGCCAAGGCAATGGCGGCAGCGTCGGGAGTTCTCATCGTCGGCGCGCTCGGAGTACTTCGATTCGACCTGGGTATCGGCTGGTTGTGGGCCGCGCTCGGGGCCTGGATAGCGGCACGCGCCGTTTCGTTGCTGGCGCGGTTCCGTGGCCACGCCTGGCAGGTGCTCGGAGCGACCGTCTAGCTCACCGACTTGCGGGCAAGAAGCTCGCCGACGGCGCGGCCATCGGCCTGGCCCCGAGTGGCTTTCATGATCTGACCGGTGAAGAAACCTTGCATCTTCTTACGGTCGTTGTCGTCGTCGCCACAGAACCGCGCCCATTCGTCGGCGTTGTCGGCGATGAGCTGATCGACAAGACTTTCGAGCTCGTCGGACTCCATGGCTTCGAATCCGAGGTTGGCGGCGATCTTGCGGGGATCTCCACCGTGCTGGACCAGTACCGAGAGAACTTGCTTTGACTGGGTAGCGCTGAGCTCGCCGCCCGTCTCCATGATGATCACGGTGCCAAGCGCTTCGGCCGTGACGTTTGACCAGTCGTCCACCGCTAGATCGTTTTGGATCCGGGTGAGGGTCTTGTCGGCATCGGCACCGGCGTCGATCGCCCCGAACGCCAATGCATCTTGGCCCCGCTCGACAACCGTGGCGAGAACGTCGGGTGGTACCGAAGACAACTCGCCGAGCCGGGTTCGGCGCGCCGCAGGGAGTACGGGCATGGCCGCGTCGATCGCAACAATGTCCTCGGCCGATGGCACCAGCGGAACAAGATCGGGCTCCTGAAAGTACCGATAATCGTCGGCGTCTTCCTTGGCTCGACCAGACGTGGACCGGCCCTGATCTTCGTCCCAATGTCGAGTTTCTTGCCGCGGTGATTCGCCGTTGTTGTAGAGGTCGAGGTGGCGTTGCGCTTCGTATTCGATGGCGCGGCCCATCGACCGAATCGAGTTGATGTTCTTGAGTTCGCACCGAGTGCGCAGTTCGTCAGACCCAGCCGGACGCAAAGACACATTGGCATCTACGCGCATCGAGCCCTCTTCCATCTTGGCGTCACTAACCCCGATGGCGAGCAGAATGTCGCGCAACTCCGACACGTAAGACTTGGCGTGATCGACCGTTCGCAGATCGGGGCGACTCACAATCTCCACTAGTGGCACTCCGGCCCGGTTGTAGTCGACGAGCGAATAGGTGGCGTCGTTGATACGCCCGCCGCCACCCACATGGGTCGATTTCCCGGCGTCTTCTTCGATGTGGGCTCGTTCGATTTCGACTACGAAACCGTCGGCCAAGACCAGTTGACCGTCGCTGTTGGTGGGCTGGTCGTATTGGGTGGTCTGGTAGTCCTTGGCCATGTCGGGGTAGAAGTAGTTCTTGCGGGCCATTACCGACGGGTTGACATCGCATTCGAGAGCCCGGCCGAGACGCATGGCGTATTCGACAGCGCGGCCGTTCATCACCGGCAACGAGCCCGGCAAACCCAGACACGTCGGACAGACGTTGGTGTTGGGTTCGCTGCTGAACTGGTTGGCGCAACCACAAAACAACTTGGTCTGGGTGGCCAACTCGACGTGAACCTCGAGGCCCACGACCAACTCCCACTCCGAAGGCAACGACGGTTCGTGAACGGTGCTCATAGCGCACTCCCCTCGCCCGCTGCGGACTCGAGCACTGCCGCGGCCTGATAGATGGACGGTTCTGACAACGCTGGTCCGAGGATTTGCACGCCGACCGGCAACCCGTCGTCGCCCACACCAAAGGGAACCGATATGGCTGGATGGCCAGTGAGGTTGGACGGAATCGTGCAAACGTCGTTGACGTACATGGTCATGGGGTCGGCGGTCCGCTCCCCCAGAGCAAAAGCGGTGGTGGGGGCAGTGGGGGTCAACAACAAGTCGACGTCGGCATAAACCTCGGCGAACTCTTGCAGCATCAGGGTTCGGACCTTGAGGGCCTTGCCATAGAACGCGTCGTAGTAGCCCGCCGACAGGGCATAGGTGCCAAGCATGATCCGCCGTTTGACTTCGGCTCCGAAACCGGCGGTGCGGGTAGCGGCGTTCATTTCGCCCGTTGTTGCAGCATCGACCCGCAGTCCGTAGCGCACGCCGTCGTAGCGGCTGAGGTTGCTTGACGCTTCGGCCGGCGCGACCAGGTAGTAGGCGCTGAGCCCGAGGGTTGATGACGGGACCGACACTTCGTGTATGGAAGCGCCCGCCGCTTCAAGGGCAGCGGCGGCGGCTTGAGTCCTGGCGATCACATCGGAATTGATGCCTTCGACTCCGCCCGAGCCGCCGGAAAGCTCGGTGAGAATCCCGATGCGCATGCCTTGCACGCCACGATCGAGCACTCCCTGAAGGTCGAACGTCGGCCGATCGATTGATGTCGAATCCCGCGAATCGTGGCCGCCGATAACTTCGAGCACGGCCGCCGACTCGGCAACCGTTCGCGAGAACGGCCCGATCTGATCAAGCGAGGAACCAAAGGCAATCAGGCCGTAGCGAGAAACCGCCCCGTAGGTGGGTTTCATGCCGACCACACCACAAAACGCCGCGGGCTGGCGGATCGAGCCGCCCGTGTCGGAACCCAGGGCCAAAGTGGCGAAGCCAGCAGCGACGGCCGCCGCGCTGCCACCGCTGGACCCGCCCGGCACACGTGAGTGGTCGAGGGGGTTTCGGGTCGGCCCGAACGCCGAGTTCTCCGTTGATGACCCCATCGCGAACTCGTCAAGGTTGGTTTTGCCGACCGCCACCGCACCAGCGTTGCGCAATCGGCTCACCACCGTTGCGTCATAGGGCGGTTCCCAGCCCTCGAGAATCTTCGACGAGCACGTAGTAGCGATACCGCGCGTACACATGTTGTCTTTGAGCGCGACGGGAACGCCGGCGAGCGGGCCGGGATCCTCACCACTCGCGACGGTTTCATCGACACGAGCAGCGGTCTCGCGGGCGGCGTCGGCGATAACCAGGTTGAACGCGTGGATCTCGTCATCAGAAGCCGCTATTCGGGCGAGATGCTCTTCGAGTACGTCGACGGCTTGGCGTTGGCCCGAGCGAACCTGTTGGGCGATTTCGAGGGCACTCATTGTGATTCCCCCAGAACGGGAGGTACCCGATACTGTCCGTTCTCGGCGGCCGGCGCCTGGGCCAGAACCTCTTCACGGTCTAGCGATTCGCGGCGCTCGTCGGCCCTAAAAACATTGGTGAGCGGCAACGGGTGAGAAGTGGGGGCAATGTCGCCCACATCGAGTGCTTCGACATCAGCAGCGTGTTCCAGGATGTCGCCAAGCTGGCCGGTGAACTCGTCAATTTCGGCGTCGGTCAAAGTGAGCCGGGCCAGGCGTGCGACGTGGACTACCTCGTCGCGGGTAATGCGTTCAGACATGGCCCAAAGGATAGGCAGCCGACGCGTCTACGCTGCGCAGATATGCGTCACGCCTTTCTCAGTCCCGAATGGATTTCGGCCGTGCAAGACATTCGCGCCGAATTCATCGACCACGACGGGCCGGTCGAACTGGACTTGGCGGCCAACGTGACCGTCACCGATCCCCCATTTGGCGACGGCCCCGTATTGGGTCACATCGACACCAATGGACCGGCGCTGATGATCGAGCACGGCCATTTGGCCAATTCCGATTTCGGTATCGAATTGCCGTACACGCTGGCCCGTCAGCTTTTCGTCGACCGTGACGCGGCCGCGGTGATGCCGGCGCTAATGGGCGGGCAGGTCAAACTGACCGGCGACTCATCGAAGGTGTTGATGCTCGCCTCGACGTTCGCTCCGCCGGCCGACGACCAACAGGTTTCGATCGTGCGGGAGGTTGTGCGGCGCGTCGATGCCGTCACCGCCTGAGACCGCATCTCAGCCGCTCAGGCTGGTCAGCCGCTCAGCCGCTCAGGCTGGTCAGCCGCTCAGCCGCTCAGGCTGGTCGCGATCACGATCTCGGTGCCGACAGCATGAACCTCGCCGGCTTTGGGATCGGTGGCCAGGACCGGCAGCGACGGGGATCCTTGGACTCCGACCACCACAAATCCAGCATCTTCGAGAATCGCAGTGGCTTCGTCGACATCGAGTCCGATAACCGCGGGTACCTCTCGGGGAGCAGGGCCATCGGAAACCACGATCACAACCTCGGAATCAGCCGCCACAAAGGCTCCCGGGGACGGCTCGAACCGGATGACTTGACCAAGCGCAACGGTGTCGGAGAACTCGTGATCCTCGACCGGCACGAGCCGCAGATCGATCAGAGAAGTCCCGGCCTCGCTGGGCGAACCGGTGGCGGGCAGCGCCGGAACGATCCGTTGGGCTGGTCCGGTCGAAACCAACAAGTCGACCGACTCGCCCGGTTCGAGTTCGGCGGCTTGGCCCGGCGACACCGCTCTGATAACCAAACCGGCGGGAACCGTTTCGTCATCGATGTCTCGAATGTCACCAACCCTGAGGCCCTGGCGAGTGAGTTGGTCTCGAGCATCAGTGACGGTGAGGCCCGCCACATCAGGTACATCAACCAGCGGTTCGCCCAAAGAAACAAACAGCGTGAGGGGCGAACCAACATCGAGCTCGACGCCGGCGGCCGGGTCGGTCCCGGTGACCTCATCGAGCACCGTGCCGGCCTCTCGAACATCGGCAAACGACAACTCCCACCCCAAGTCGGCGAGTGATTCGATTGCTTCGAGGCGGGTCATCGTTGCCACGTCGGGGACCGGGTGCGACTCGGTCTTGCTGGCCTGCCAACCCACCAAACCGGCCGCCGCGGCGGTGGCAAGGATCGCGCCGAGCAATACCGCCCAAGGCCAGCGTTTGGCGGGGGCCGTCTCTTCCACCGGCATCACCAAGCGCGGCAGGGCCGCGGCGTGCAAGGTGCCGTGTTCGGTTTGGTCAAGCTGCCCTTCGCCAGGCAACGCCGCGCCAACGAGCGGTAGCGGGGTCGGTCGAGCCAAATCGCTGGCACTCGACATCAGTGACGCCGCCAGCTCGCCAGCGGAAGGACGATCGCCGGGATCGAGCGCGCCGGCGCGACGCAACACACTCTGCAGCGGCCCGAGGCTGAGGTCGGGTTCGAATGGGGCGTCGGCGCGAGCCATGAGCGTCGCGATAGTGGTGTCGGAGGTAAACGGCACCTCGCCGCATACCGCCTCGTTGATTACCAGTGCCAGCGAGTAGACGTCGGCGGCAGGCCCGACCCGTTCGCCTCTGGCCTGTTCTGGCGCGGCGTAGCGAGCCGTGCCGACCAGCGAACCTTCTTCGTCGGTCCACCCCGCCTCGGCGATGGCCCGAGCTAGTCCAAAGTCGGCAATGCGCAAACGGCCGCTGTCGTCAAAGAGCAGGTTGGCGGGCTTGATATCTCGATGGATCAGTTCCTGTCCGTGGGCGTAGTCGAGGCCACGCGCCGCTTCGAGTCCGACCAGCAAGGCCTGAGAAGTTGTGAGCCGGTGACCGGCCGCGAGCAGCGAACGCAGCGATCCGCCACCCAGAAACTCGGTCACCAGAAATGGAAGCTCGTCGTTTCCCCAGTCGTACACGCCGAGAACGTGAGGATTGTTGAGCGAAGCCGCGGACTGTGCTTCGGCGCGAAAGCGCCGCAGAAACGC